>ENA-ORMO01001399-ORMO01001399.1-human-gut-metagenome-genome-assembly--contig:-NODE-1399-length-25878-cov-4.217674_pt1 | contig 25878 bp, 26 predicted proteins | sample MGYA00242106_ERZ509001 | MGnify/ENA primary metagenome ERZ509001 (study PRJEB26280, sample SAMEA2338736) | human gut metagenome | biome: human gut; feature: human-associated habitat; material: faeces...
CACTGTCTACAATGTTATAGACCGCCTGCAATGCCATGGATAAGATCATAGGGATCCCCATCTGGATCATCAGCTTATTCACCGGCATATCTTTCATCTTGTTTCTTTCTGCCATTTTGTTTTAACTCCTCTCTTTTTGGCACAAAAAAAGTGCGCACCTTGTCATATAAGCTGGACTTACGCTGACAGGCTACACACTTTTTCATGGCAAATATTCTATTTTAACAAAATAAAAACGAGTAGCCTGTAAACTGGATTTACGCTCACCTGCTACTCGTTTGCTGTAATTATATTTCCTGTTTTTCAAAAAGTCAAACAAAATTTTTCTGGCATTTTCTCTTTTATGAACCATTTATAATAATGTCCTAATATACCACAAGGAAAACGATATCACTGTAAGTCATCCCATCGGATTTATATAATAAAATTTGGCACGATCCACATACCAGTCTTTTCAAACATATTATAAGCAGAAATACCGCATGCCACCGCCTATAAGGATAAGCACTACCGGCAAACTCCCCCATAACGATCAGGCGGTCTGGTGAAATTCAGGCATTTACCTGTATATTTACATAATACTTTCCATAAACCGCTGGATCCGGTCCATCCCCCGGTTAATCTGCTCCATGGATGTTGCATAGGAAAGGCGCACATATCCTTCGCCCTGTTCTCCAAATGCTGATCCGGGAGCTGTTACGACGCCTTCTTTCTCCAGAAGTTTCTCGCAAAATTCCACAGAAGTCATCCCTGTTTCTTTAATATTTACAAACGCATAGAATGCTCCGTTTGGAGGTGTACAGGATAAACCTTTGATGCCATTGATCCGCTCCAGAACGAGTTTTCTTCTTTCTGCATACTGTCTGTTCATCATTGCAATATCTTCATCGCCATTTTTTAACGCTTCAATTCCTGCATACTGTACAAACTCAGGAAGACAGGAAGGCATATTTTCCTGCAACTTTGGCAGTCTGGAAAGGATATTTCTTGGTCCCGCCATATATCCAAGACGCCAGCCTGTCATGGCATATGTTTTTGAAAAAGAATCTACATAAATAGTGCGTTCTCTCATTCCATCTAAAACTGCAATATTGATATAATCTGTATCATTATAGATAAGATGTTTATATACAGCATCGTAGATCACATAAAGATCATATTCTAAAGCTACTTTTGCAACGGTCTCCATGGTTTCCCTTGTTGCAACGCCTCCCGTAGGATTGCAGGGAGAATTAAGGATAATGGCTTTTGTTTTATCTGTCACTCTGCTTTTAAGGTTTTCATAAGTAAAATTAAAATTATCCTTTTCATACACAGGCACCGGAACTGCAACTGCACGGTTCATCACAATCTCGCCTACATAATTGGTATAAGACGGATCTGCGATCAGGATCTCATCCCCAGGATTAACAAGGGCAAGAATCGCCATATACATTCCCATCATTCCGCCTACCGTCACTACGATCTCACCTTCTGGATCGTAATCTACCTTGTCATACTGTTTTAAAGCTCTGGAAATTTCCTGGCGCAGCGGCAAAATGCCTGCATTATCCGTATAATGGGTACACCCTTCATCCAGTTTTTTCTTTGCAGCTTCAATAATGTGCTTTGGTGTCACAAAATCTGGCTCACCAAGAACAAAACTTACAGTATCTTTTTTATTTTTTGCCAGATCATACATTCTTCTGATTCCTGACTGCGGCAGATTTAAAAAACTACTTGTTGGCTTCATTTTGTCTCCCCTCCGTTTATTAGAAATACCTTCTCGAGCAAGTATACCTTTTCGTTTTTCTATCGACTTCTTAACTGTAACATAGTCTTATTGTGAATGGAATTGCTATGTATTCATATTAAGTTGAACAAAATTCACCATCCTTATTTACATTTGTTTGTACAGAAATTATAATTTCTAACAAGGAGGGAATCACTATGACATTATCAGATTATATTATTTTTACAACTGTTTCCGAACTGAAAAATATGAGCCTTGCTTCTGATAAACTCTACCTGACAAGGTCTGCTATCAGCCATGCCATTTCCCGCATAGAACGAGAAATCGGCTTTCCATTATTTATAAAAAATACGCACGGAATCGAACTTACAGACAACGGAACTAACCTTCTTCCCCTTGCATACGCTGTTATACAAAGCCACCAGCATTTCAATGAAAAAATCGCAGCGATCAATGGACTGGCTTCTGGCAATGTCCGCCTTGGAACCTGCTCCAGCATCTGCATTAACTGGATACCTGAACTTGTGAATAATTTCCGTCATCATTATCCTGACATACAGATTCATATATTTGCAGGTATCAATAATGCGCAGATTGTAAAAAAACTGGAGCAAAATGAAATCGATATTGGTATTAGTTCTTACTACTCTTGTGATACCATCAACTCCTCTGTCATCAGCTCTACCGTCATCTATGAAGATGAAATGGTTTGTGTTGCAAATTCCAACTTTCATACAGCCACTCCTGGGATCATCACTGCGGAAGAACTGCAAAATTCTGCTTTCATCATCAGTGATCAGGACTATGGTGTAGAATCCCGCAGTGTTCTTGAAAAACTTCACTTAAATGCAAATTCCACCATTACAGCCACTGACGATGCAGGACTGGTTGCAATGGCATCTGCTGGCTTAGGCTTTTGTATTTTAGGGCGCCTGATATTAAAAAGGACAACTTCCCCTGTAAATGTTTATTCCTTCCATCCACAGCAATTCCGCCATATTGCTTTGCTGCAAAAGAAGAATACAACACCTTCTCCTGCTGCAGAAATTTTCCAGAAACATATTATAAGCTATGCCTCTTCCTATCCAAATCCAGCAATTCCATTCAACATTTGATGAAAAATGTTCAATGGTTCTGTATCTGACAGGTACTTGTAAAAAAATCACTTGCTCCGTATAATAAACGTAGATCTATTACCAAACAAAGCATTCCTGAAAATATTTATTAAAAGGGGAAGCAAAATGCAGATAAAACAAGAAAATGACGGACACGCCATTATTGATCATCTGACAGGAGAAGAAGTATTGACCTGCGCCATTAATATTGGAGAACAACTTTTAATGAGTGGTGCAGAAATCAGCCGTGTAGAAGATACGATACGCAGGATCTGTGCAGCTTACGATATCAGGCAAAGCCATATATTTTCCATCGCATCCTGCATCATCGTGACATTAGAAACAAAAGATCATAAATGGATCACCCAGACCCGGCGGATATTAAGCTATGGAACAGATATGTGGAAGCTGGACCGGTTAAATAATCTTTCCCGGCTGATATGTTCAACAAAACCACCATTAGAAAGGATCAACCGGGAATATGCACTTATATTAAACGGGCCGGTCTATCCTCCTGTGGTACAATGCCTTATCTACGCAATGACAGCCGGTGCATTTGCGATCTTCTTTGGCGGAAATCTATTGGACGGTTTTTCTGCCATGTTTGTGGGGGCACTGATCCGGATAACATTGTACGCATTTACCGCAATAAAAATGAAAGCCATTTTTTCTAATATCCTGTGTTCCATGATCTCCGGTATGGTATGTATCCTTACCCACTATATCGGTCTCGGACATCACGTAGAAATGATCATGATCGGAAATATCATGCTTTTAATTCCCGGTGTCCTGATGACAAACTCTTTCCGTGATTTCATCAGTGGCGATATGATCAGCGGACTTTTACACTTTTCAGAAGCGATCATCACTGCCATCTGTATCGCTGCCGGATTTATTTTTTCAAAAATACTGCTTGGAGGTATCTTATGAATCAGGAACTTATCTCTGTCATTTCAGCATTTTTCGGTTCTCTGGGATTTTCTATCATCTACAACATCAGAGGACTGCGGATCTGGATCCCGGCAATTGGAGGTGCTGTTTTCTGGGCTGTGTATCTGATATTCCTTCATTTTATAAATAATGAATTTTTAGGTTTTTTCTTTGTGGCGATCCTGATCACAATTTATTCAGAAATATGGGCAAGAATATTAAAAACACCTTCCACCGTTATTTTAATGCCCACAGTTATTCCATTGATCCCCGGCGGATCACTATACTATGCAATGGATGCCGCTCTCCGGCATGATATGCCGCAATTTTTCTCAAAAGCCCAGGCCGCTGTCGGACTTGCTGTGGCACTTGCAGCAGGTATCATGGCCGTAACCTCCATGCAGCATTTAATATCGGCGCTTATAAAAATGATTAAACCAGCCCCATGACCGGAAAATTACCGGAAAACCTTCCAAAAAACTATCCTATTTATTCAAAAACTCTTCCACAATGGCTACAAACACAGCAGAACCTTCCCAAAGTACATCTTCATCCACATCAAACTTCGGATTGTGGTGGGAAACATCTGTTCCCTTGGCTGGGTTTGAGGAACTTAAGAACATGAATGCTCCTGGCAGCTTTTCCAGATAGTAAGCGAAGTCTTCGCCGCCCATGTTTGGAGCTTTTACTTCGGTGATCACATGATCTTCGCCTGCAACAGTCTTTGCCGCTTTTGCAGCCAGAGCTGCCATTTTGTCATCATTGATAACAGGCGGCGCACCCCAGATCATTTCATAGTCTACACTGCCGCCAAATACCGCTGCAGTTGCCTGGGCGATCTCTCCGATGCGCTTTGCTGCAAACTGGCGTACTTCTTCTTCCAGTGTACGGATGGTTCCTTCGATCACAACCTCATTTGGAATAACATTATACTGACTTCCACCCTGGATCTTTCCTATGGTCAGTACCAGTGGCTTTGTTGCATTTAATTCCCGGGTGGTAATAGCCTGGAGAGCGATCACAATGTGCGCTGCAATATTCACCGGATCAATACCTTTTTCAGGTGTAGAACCATGACAGCCTCTGCCATTTACCTTGATCACAAACTTATCAAAAGCAGCCATGCAGCAGCCTGGCGTTACTACAACGGTTCCTGTTGGGATTGCTTTATCGATAATGGTTCCAATATGGGTGCCAAATACAGCGTCTGCACCTTCTACTCCGCCATTTTCAATCATTACTTCCGCACCTCTGGACTGTTCCTCAGAAGTCTGGAACATAAGACGTACCGTACCTGCGATCTCATCCTTATGAGCCCACAGAACTTTTCCTGCACCTAACAGCATAGCTGTATGGGTATCATGGCCGCAGGCATGCATAAAACCTTCATGTCTGGAAGCAAATGGAAGTCCTGTCTCTTCTTTGATAGGAAGAGCATCCATATCTGCGCGCAGACAAATGGTCTTTCCCGGCTTTCCACCTTTAATAGTAGCAATAATCCCGCTGTCCTTTTTAGAGCATATATAAGGGATGCCTATCTTATCCAGCTCTGTGGTTACATAAGCAGCTGTTTCCGGCAGATGCAATCCTAACTCCGGGATCTGATGCAGATCTCTTCTCAATCCTACGATATATTCCTGTAAATCTTTACATTCATTCCACATAGTTATACAATCTCCTCTCCCACTGGGGTCTCATTTATTTTTTCTGCTTTTGCAGTGTCATCTGCATTTCCATCTTTTTTCTTGTCACTTACATAGAACAGACGTGCCATTCCAAGAGTGCCAAATACGGCACATACGATCACCAGCCATGCAGGTACCGGTACAAACAGCTTCAATACAGTTGGGATCAACAGGCCAAATACGGCTACTTTCGGGGATTTTACTGCGAAGTTTCCAAAAGTTCCGCCGAAAATTGCAGCTGCTGCATAGTTTTTTAATGCAGAGTTTAAAAATGCAGGAAGAACAGCTACGACTGCAGAACCAACTAAAACAGCGCCTGTGGTTGCGATCAGGTTTGTGATAATGGAACCGCAGATCGCCATGGTGGAAACTACTTCTGCCTGGATGGTTCCGCTCTTGCTGTCAGTTACATCCAGTGCCAGTGCTGCACATGGAACACGCATATTTCCAATGTTTCCGGAAAGGAAACCTAAGTATGTACCACTCATACCAAGAGCTGCATAGTAGGAAATCGGCTCAACAATATAGAATGCGCCAAAGGATAATGCTGTCAGTGCCCATGCTGCCAGGACTGTTTCAAGCTTTGGCCAGCAGCCATAGCGGCTGCACAGGTATAATACCGGGATAAATGCAGTGAACGCAGCCATGATACAGGTTGGTGCGCCAATGCGGATACTGTTTCTCTTCCATTCTGCCATATAATCTTTCATAATCTGTCTTCCCCTCCTATGCTACTGCCAGGTCGTGCATTACTGCAAAGAACATTCCAATGACCATTGCGATACCTAAGGAATATTCAGCTAATTTTGGATGCTTTGGCACGATCAGTTTCATGATGGCTACCATGCTTAATGCACCTGCCAGACAGGCAATAGTGCTTCCAAGACCTTTTTTGATCTCATTTGCATTTAAGTAACCGAAAATACCAAGGGAACATGCTCCTGATAAAACAGCCAGCCACTTTGCGTCGCCGCCGCTTAACTTGCCTCTTAATTTCTCTAATGCCGGTGTAACTGTACCGCTGACTAACAGCCATCCAGCACCATTTAACGCCATTGCAAACCAGGATACTGCCATAACGGTCAGTGTGTATCCGTTTCCTCCAAATTCAACACCTGCTGCCTGAGCACCCATGGTTGCTGCAGAAAGCTCTGTAGCTGCCGCGCCGATAATGGAAAGACGAAGCCATGCCATTGGTCCGCCAATAGATGCCATAAGACCAACCATAACAATAAATACGCCACAGGCCGGGCCGATGGCTGAGATCAGACCGATCTTAAAAGCCTTGTTTGCCAGTCCCTGTTCCAGATTTACCTCAACCGCTGCTCTTTTCGCCTGACGCATAAACAGAAGTGCCTGTGCCAGAGAGATCACAACTGTGATACCGCACAGTGCCCAGAAGATAGGGGCATTTGCAATTGCCAGATAGTCCATAGATTTTCCTCCTCTAATATCCTTCAACCTTTTTCACTGGTCATCTTGTATGTTGTGGACCATTATAGCATTGAGATTTTTGGAAATCATTGTACTTGAAGGACAACAATTTTCAATTAGAATTGTGTGAGGTGTTTTTTATTGTATGTGAGGGATAGTTTGGGGCTTGTTTTATTTGTATCTGAAGGACAATAGATAGTGCATTCGGGGTGTATCTTTGCTATAATAAAAGGGTGAAGCCATATAACATATACAACAGAAAGGACCTTCCCATGACCATATCCGATTTTTTAAAACTCCCTAATTTCACTGACCTGCGCCTGTTAGCAGGCAAATACGGGCTTTTAAGTGAAGTGACCAATGTTACTGTAGTCGATACACCAGACGGCACCAACTGGTTAAACGGCGGGGAACTGGTGATCACTACGGCATATATGCTTCATGAGGAAAAGGACCTTTTGGAGTTTCTTCGCACTTTAAGCAGTAAAAAAGCTGCAGGCGTGGGTATTAAAGAGAACCGCTATCTTACAGAGATACCGGAAAGCGCCAGAAAACTGGCAGATGAACTGCACCTGCCTCTGATCTCTGTTCCGGAAGCTTATCCATTTGTGGATATTATCAATCCGGTACTGACCCAGATCATAAACCAGCAGTCATTCTTACTGACCCAGGCGAATATGATCCATAAGGAATTTTTAAGCCTTGCCATCAACAATAACAGCGTACCGGAGATCTTAATGACACTGCATCGTTTTATTGGTATTCCCTGTGCCTTTATGGATACCCATTTTAAAAATATCTTCTTTTCTGATGAAGACTCTCCTCTTATGCGTCAGCTTCAGGATATGGATATGGAAAATATTTCCAGTGAATTTTTAAATCAGTATGACAACTACGCGGTTGCCAACAAAAATGAATCCTTTGGCTATCTTCTTTTTGAAAAAGATCGCCTGGATACCGGAAATGAAAGCAGCGCACAGATTGCTTTAGAATATGCCAGCATCGTCCTCATCCTTCACAGCCAGGTGCGTATTGCCAATCAGCAGATGGCAGAAAAATACAAGGCTTCTTTCCTGGAAGATCTTCTGTTAAACAATGTAAAAGCAGATATCGAGATCCACAACCGTGCAAGACTGTATGGCTGGGACTTTACAAACGGCGGTCTGGCTGCAGTGGTTGACATCAATAACATAAAAAAGTACTTTATTGACCGTTTAGACTCCAACACCAACCGGATGCTGGAGGAAGCAACGGAACTGATCTTCCGCAATTCCATCCACGAAATGCACCAGACTTTCCCACAGGCCAAGTACTTCCGCCAAAGTGACCTGATCGTATTTATCATCTCTGTGCCAAAAGACAGCAGAGAACTGCTTGCTGACCAGTTAGAGCAGACCTTTAAACGGCTACAGAGCCAGTTATCCCATGTAAGCCCCTTTACCATTACCTTAGGGATCGGACAGTATTATGAAAATATCCGTGAAATATCAAAAAGCTACTCTGAAGCCAGAGTAGCCATTAATCTTGGATATTCTTTGCAGTGGTTTGACCGCATTTTATTTTATAACCGTTTAGGACTTTACCGCCTTCTTGCCCCGGTCATGAACAGCCCGGAGTCAGAGGAACTTTGCCTTCAGTACATTAAGCCATTGGAAGATTATGATAAGAAATACCATGGGGAACTGCTTTCCACCTTACAAGAGATCTTACAGTGCGGCTGGAATCTGAAAGAATCCGCTGAAAAGCTGTATATCCACTACAATTCCATTAAATACCGGTATTCCAAGATCTGCAAGGTATTAAACCTTGACCTGTCTGACCATGATAACCGGTCACTGGTAGAAATTGCCATGAAGCTGTACCGGCTGAAACATTATAAAAAGGAGAACCAGTAAAGCCTGGGAAATATTTTTAAGTTGCTTTTTTAACATCTCTGTTATATCATGCCATGTAGGTAGAATATAGCAGGCTAGAATAATATGTCCTTTCGGAGTCTTTCCTGCACCTGCCTTTGTGGCCGATTTTCCGCCAGTCGCACCCGAATTTCATCACCATACGCCTCAGAAATTTGAGTACAACTGACTAAAAATCTTCTCACAAGATCAGGTACAGAAAGATTCCGAGAGAACATTAATGTATTTGGGAGGTTTACATGTTACCGGAAACAGATTCTTTTTCTTCAGAAGACAGTGTTTTTCATCATCTTTACGAGCAGGCACGGCTGCTTTACAATTTTGCAAGCCTGATGACAACACACAGCAATCACAAAAACTGCAGCGAACTGGCTCCGACTTTAACAATGACAGAAGTTCACCTGCTGGTAGATATTATGGAACAGCCAGGGATCGGCGTATCTGAACTGGGACGTCTGAATTTAAAAACCAGAGGTGCCATTTCCCAGATGGTAAAAAAGCTGGAACAGTCGGGTATGATTACAAAATCCGTAAACGAACAGCATGCAAGGATCCTGGATCTTCATCTGACTCCCCTTGGGCTGGCAATTGCAAGAGAACATGCTGAGTTCGATGTCAAGGCACTGACTAATACATTGAACCATCTGTTAGGCAAATGTTCCATGGAAGAGATCAATCATTTTTACAAGGTGCTTCAATGTTATAATGATATTCTCCAGGAAACCAACAACAAATAAGCTGATGTATGTTTAATGTTAAACATCTATACATTCATTTCTTTTGTGAGATCTGTCAGAACGACAGATCTTTTTTTGTGTAAATCCTATAATATTCTTGTATTTTCAAAATTATACTTGTTTTTTTATAGCAACGGTGCTATTTTAAAATCAATGATTAGTAGCTAAACATTTGATGAGAGGACGCTCTCAGAAACAAACACATTATCTTACACATCCCGATGTACTTTAAATGTACATCCCAAGAAAAGGGGGACATATTCACATGGCAAAACAGGGTAGTTCCACAAAACAGTTAAAACAGACTCTGGGCTTCTGGGATCTGATGAGTACGGCAATCGGTCAGATCATCGGAGCCGGTATTATGACACTTTTAGGTTCCGCCATCGCTCTTACAGGCCGTTCCGTTCCGATCTCATTTCTGATCGCAGCAATTCTGGTGGTTGGTTATTCCATTCCAAAGATCCTGATCTGCGGCGCTGTCCGGGCCCGTGGCGGTGAATACACCATGGTGGCAATGTTAGGAGGCACACGTATGGCAGGTATCTATACCGTTGTAAATACCTTAAGCAACTTGTCACTGGCAATGTATTCACTATCATTTGCAAGTTATTTTATTTCATTGTTTGGCTTTGGAAATGAAAAAGTGATCGCTCTCATCGTTACAACTATCTTCTTCCTTATTAATATCGTTGGTGTTGATATTATGGCAAAATTCCAGAATCTGATCGTAACAATGCTGTGCATCGCACTTGGACTGTTCGCAGTAGTAGGTCTTAAATATGTACAGCCTGATTATCTGACAAACGGATTTTTAACAGACGGGATCGGCGGACTCTTCCAGGCCGGCGGACTTTTAACCTTCGCAGTCGGCGGAAGTACCGTAGTTGCAAACCTGTCTGCTGAAGCAAAAAATCCAACCAGAGACATCCCGGTAGTTATGCTTGTTTCCACTTTGATCGTAGCCGTTATTTATGGCCTGATCGGTATCGTTGCAGCCGGCGTACTTCCTGTGGAACAGGTTGCTGGCGAAAATCTGTCACTGGTTGCACAGTATGTTCTTTCCCGTCCGCTGTATGTATTCTTCATGACCTGCGGCGCAATGTTTGCACTGATCTCTACTTTAAACGCACAGTTTGCATGGGCTACCAAGCCGATCTTACAGGGCTGTGATGACGGATGGCTGCCTCAGCAGCTTGCTTATCTCCATCCAAAGTTTAAGACCCCGGTAGTACTCCTTGGTATCCTGTATGTGATCGCAGTTGTATGCATTATCTCCGGTTTATCCATCAGCATCCTTGGAAATCTGTCCCTGATCATGACCACTCTGGCCGTTGCCATCATCTGTGCATTTACATGGAAACTGCCCATCATTTGTCCAAAAGGCTGGGCTAATTCCAAGTTTAAAGTCAGCGGCCCTGTAATGACTGCCATCGTTATTTTCTCTACAGCTTGTGCTGTATTTAACATCTGGCTGAACGTGACCCAGCTGTCCAAGGGACTTATTATTGGAAACGTAGTACTTCTGATCATCTCCATTATTTTCGCACAGGCACGTATGAGCCATGTTGACTTAAGCCCAAGTTATGAGGAAAACTGCAGGGATGACGAAAAGGCAGAAAACTAAATTTTAATTAAAAACAGTAAGAAATATCAGGAGGATCTTTCTCATGAAATACGATTTTACAACACAGGTATCCAGAGAAAACACAGGTTCCAGCAAGTGGGACGGCATGTATGCAGCAAACCCAAATGTACCGGAGGGAACCGTACCATTTTCCGTAGCAGATATGGAATTTAAAAACCCGCCACAGATCGCAGAAGGCATTGGAGAATATCTGAAAAACTCCATTATGGGATATACCTTTGCAACCGATGCTTATTACGATGCAGTGATCGGCTGGATGAAACGTCGTCACAACTGGGATATTAAGAAAGAATGGATCGTAGAGTATCCAGGCGTTGTACCTGCACTGTACCACATGGTAAACCTGTTTACAGCTCCAGGTGATGGTGTTCTCTTATTCACACCTGTTTACTATCCATTTTACAATGCAGTACGTAAAGGCGGCCGTACTCTGGCAGAAAGCCGTCTGCTGCTTACCGGCGACCACTATGAGATCGATTTTGCAGACTTTGAAGAAAAGGCAAAAGATCCAAAGAACAAACTTCTGTTATTATGCAGCCCGCACAACCCGGTTGGCCGTGTATGGACCAAAGAAGAACTGGCTAAGATCGGTGAGATCTGCTTGAAGAACAATGTTATGGTAGTTGCAGATGAGATCCACAATGACCTGATCATGCCAGGTTATGAGCACACTGTATATGCAACTGTTTCCGAAGAAATGGCACAGAACTGTATCGTATGCACCGCACCAAGCAAGACCTTCAATATGGCTGGTATGATGACCTCCAATATCATTGTTCCAAATCCGGAATTAAAGCAGAAAGTTTATGACTACCGTGAGAGCCAGGCTGTATTCTTCTGCAACATGGCTGGTTATAAGGGCTGTGAGATCGCATACAATGACTGCGAGGACTGGCTGGAAGAATTACTTCCTATCCTGGACCACAACCGTCGGGTAGTAGAGGACTTCATGGCAGAGCATTTCCCACAGATCAAAGTAATGCGCCTGGAAGGAACCTACTTACAGTGGCTGGACTGCAGAGGACTTGGCCTTACTTATAAAGAGCTGGAGGCATTTATGACCCAGGAAGCATTTATCTTTACAGATGAAGGCTATGTATTCGGCGAACCTGGTGAATGCTTCGAACGTATCAACCTTGCTTGCCCGACCCATGTACTGGAAGCTGCATTAAAGCGCATGGATGAAGCGTGGAAGAAACATAATAAATAAACCAGACAGACTCCCTTACCAACTCTATCAAAATATATAAATACAGAACCGGCAGGAAAGTATTTCCCTCTCCTGCCGGTTCTGCATTTATGAATATGATGTTTTCGTGATCCTTCTATTTTCTCATTTCTTTTAAATTATGCCAAATCGTAAATCCAACTCCTCCCCAGATAAAGCAGAAAGCGATGAGGCGGTGGATCTCCAGTGGTTCATGGAAGTAAAATCGTCCCATAAGGAACTGGATGGTGGGGTTCACATACATTAAAATACCGGTAAGGTAATAAGGGATCATTTTTACACCCTTATTAAATAACAGCAATGGAACGGATGTGATCACACCTGCCATTGGAAACAGTAAAAACTGCATTCCATGAAGAACTCCCAGACTTCCGTGTCCGTTCATTTCGCTGTAAACACAGAACAGCAGCGCGATCGGAGTTACAAATAAGGTCTCTGCAAACAGGGAAAGTCCTGCATCCAGATGCACACTTTTCTTCACTGCCCCGTAAAAAGCAAAACTTAAACCGATGACCATTGCCATTACCGGAACCATGCGGTAAACGCCCATGAGATAACCTACACCGATAATGGAAAACAGTGCTGTCATCTGCTCTAAACGGCTCATTTTTTCATGAAATAAAAATACGCCGATGGCTGTTACAAAAATAGGTTCCAGAAAATATCCCAGACTGGCATCCAGTACATGCCCTGAATTGATAGCGAAAATATATACACCCCAGTTGACACATACTAAAACACCGCTGACCATACAGCAGATCATGGTCTTTTTGTCTGCAAATACCTGTCTGATATCTCCCCACCGCCCGGTCACTGCCAGATAGCCAAGCATAAAAAGCATGGACCAGACTACTCTCTGGGCCAGTACATAGGCGGAATTTACCTCTGCAAGCAGGTTCCAGAAAACAGTCAACAGTCCCCAGCAGATGTAGGTGATCGTAACGCTGATGGCACCTTTTCTTTTTGTATTATCCATATGCGATCTCTCCTGTTGTCTTTTGTATTTATTTCTGTCTGTTTTTATCTAGTTTATTTTATATTTCAGGATTTGTAAAATGCTTTTTGATATATGACCACAAAAAACATCCGTACTCCAGGCTGATGAATTCCTGTGTACCGATGTTTTTTATGGCAATCATTTCTTTTTTTTATCTTTGTTTGTCACATGAACATTTCTGCTCTTTATCTGTAATTACTCTTTCTCAATAACCCCCTGCTTTACCAGTTCTCTCTTCAGATACCGCAGCTGGCCTCCGCAGAGAACTACTTCCAGCTCATTATCTGTAAGATCTAATTTCACCTTAAAGTTAAAGCCCTTTGTTACATCTTTTACTTCTACTTCCCTTGCCTGGATCTGGTCTAAGAAGTTTTCAATCTCCAGTTCATCTCTCAGATCAACTTTTTCATAATCTGCCGGATCCTCAAAAAGCATTGGCACGATGCCGTGGTTTACCAGATTTCCCTTGTGGATACGGGCAATGCTCTTTGCGATCACACATTTTACACCCAGGTACATTGGATTAATGGCTGCATGCTCTCTGGAAGAGCCCTGACCATAGTTTTCACCACCGATAATGATACTGGATCCCATTTCTCTTGCTCTTTCAGAAAACTCAGGATCATATCTGTAGTAGCAGTATTTGGACATCAGCGGGATATTGGAACGCATGCTGGAAAATTCCGCGCTGGCCGGTGTTATATCGTCAGTGGAAATGTTGTCGCCGCCTTTTAAGCTTACCGGCACTTTTAAATGCTGAACCGGTACTTCCGGAACCGGCAGGAACTTGATGTTTGGTTCACGGACAATTTCTACCTTCTTTGCTTCCTCTTCTGGAAGAGGTTTGATGATCAGGTTGTCATTGATCTCATACTCTTCTTTTTCATGAACTTCTGCCAGAATATCGATCTGATCTCCTAAAATATCTGCTGCTGATGCAAAAGTACCCATAATAGCAGTGGCGGCTGCGCTTTCCGGGCTTACCAGATAGATCTTGGCATTTGGATTACCTGCACGGCCCTTAAAGTTACGGTTGGAAGTACGCACTGCAATGCCTTCTGTAGCCGGTGTCTGGCCGATAGCACAACATGGTCCGCAGGCGATCTCCAGGATACGCACACCTGCATCCATAAGCATTCCCAGATAGCCATCTTCCATCAGTGCCTTATAGGTCTGTCTGGAGGCAATGGCACAGGTACAGCTTACATTATCATTTACCTTATGTCCTTTAAATACCAGGGCTGCCTTTGCAATATCTGCATAGCTTGCATTAGTACAGCTGCCGATAAATACCTGCTGAACAGGAAGTTTTTCTACCTCGGACAGTGGTTTTACATTGTCCGGCTGATGAGGACATGCCACTAATGGCTGTAAGGAACTAAGATCCAGGTCGATCACTTCGTCATATTCTGCGTCCTGATCCGCAAGCAGCTCTCTGTACTCATCTTCTCTTTTCTGGGACTTCATGAATTTACGTACCTGTTCATCTGCCGGGAAAATGGACGTGGTTGCACCCAATTCTGCCCCCATATTTGTAATAGTCGCTCTCTGAGGTACTTCCAGAGTTGCTGCACCAGGACCTGCATATTCGTATACATTTCCAAGACCGCCTTTAATGGTCACACGGCGCAGCATCTCTAAAATTACCTCTTTTGCGTTGACACCTGGCTTTAAAGCGCCGGTCAGGTTAACTTTGATCACTCTCGGCATTTTCAGACGCATAGGAACGCCGGTCATGGCAGTAGCAACATCCATACCTCCTACACCGATACACAGCATACCAATAGAACCGCCGTGAGGTGTATGGCTGTCACCTCCCATGCTTACCTTTCCAGGAGCGCCGAAGCGTGATACCTGGACTGCATGACAGATACCGTTTCCAGGTCTGGAAACATGAACACCGAAATGCTCAGCTGCAGACTGTAAGTAAATATGGTCATCCGGAGTCTTATGATCTACATAAAGAAGATTATGATCCAGATAGCTTACGCTGCATTCTGTGCGGATCCGGTCCAAGCCAATGGCTTCAAATGCCAGATATGTCATGACTGCGTTAATATCATGTGTCAGTGTCTGATCTACTTTTATAAAAACTTCTTCTCCGGCTTTCATGCTTCCGGATACATAGTGAGCTTCAATGATTTTTCTTGTAAGTGATTTTCCCATAGTGTTCTGTCTCCTGGAATTTAAGTATCTACATAATCATTTCTTTAACTACTGTTTCCGCTGATCCGGTGCCGGGTTGTCTTTTTCTCCTCCCTGCATATGATCATAATCCTGCAGTTTAACCTGAGATACCTCTGTATCCTTCTTTCTGCCGATTCTTATTTTTCCAGATTTCCGGCTCCTGAAAGTTTTCCGGAGCTTCCACACCAGGCACCCGATCACTGCTGCTGTTATCCAGAACGGGCTGGTAATGATCACACAGATTCCAAAGTTTTTCACTCCTTCTGCCAACCGCCTTCCATTATCTGACAATCCCTTTAAAATCTGCTCTCCAGCAGATTCCGGAACAGCCTCGGTATACCGCTTCACTTCGTTAATATTTAACGTCACCTGACTGTACTCGATCTGGTTGTCATAGAGACGCAGCTGGGATTCGTAAGATTCCAGTTCATAACGGATATCTGACAGCCGCTCTTCTAATGCGATGATGCTATCCATGGAGTCTGCCTTTTCAAGCAGTACCCACAAACGGTCCTGTTCAATCTTTAATGTCTTTTTGCGGCTCTCGATGTCACTGTACTGCAGTGTCACATCCTTGGTGCTTTCTGACCTTCTAACTACGTTTCCTGCTGACTCCACACCATTTAAGAATTCATCCAACCGGTCCTTGGGCACACGTACGGTCAGATCAGCCCAGCGCATCATAGGATTGCCCTGCCAGTCTAATTGATTGCCAGAAACATTTTCATTTTCAATATATCCGCCGAACTGCCTGATCTGTGTTTTCAAAGCTGTCATCAACTGCTCAAACTGCTCAGTCTCAACGTCCATGCTGGCAGTTCTGATCAGCTTTCGGCCTGTTTCTACTGTTGCCATATTCTCTGTTCCTGATGCTGTGCCCGCTGCTGTATCCACAAAAGCTGATGCCCCTTCCCCGGACATCTCCCCCTTCTCATTCTCCACATCCATGACAGCGGCTGCTGTCTCCATGATATACCCGTTATTGATGCTGTTTTTAGAACCGCTTGCGGCTCCACACCCTGAAATGACTGCCACTACTCCGGCAATTGCAATACCACGCCAATACTTCCTCATAATTTTCCTCCTTCCATGTCTAATGTTCTCCCGGAATCTTTTTTCATTTCAAAAAATAATCTGATTTTTTACCACGCTGCCTTCCTTGTATTTTCAGTATATCAGATTTCTTCCCGTCAAACCTATCTTTTCCCTTAACTTTGTGCAAAGATTCTCTTGCAGACAGTGCAATAACCTATCAAACACACTGATGATTTTGCTAAGTATATCCTGCCTTCTTCTTACATGCCCCATTAAAAAAACTTATATGTCTTATTTAAAAAAAACTATTTTCACATCCAGAGTATTGCTGTATAATCATATCCATACTTAATCATACATTTTATGGCCTTTTCCAAGAAAAAGAAGCCAGAAAGGACATTTTTATGACCAAGCTCGATCATGCTGCTATCCGCACAGTTCATTACGAGGAAGCACAAACGTTTTTTAAGGATGTTTTTAATATGCATATGTGGAGGGAGATTGGTGAAAAACCAGGACGCAAATGCTGGTTCAAAGAAGGGATCCAGTTATGCGAAGCAACAGAAATATCTGTTTCTGCTGAAAACGGCTACGACCATATTTCCCTTGCTGTAGACTCTGTTCCTGAAATCATGAAAAAAATCAAAGCATATCCTGTTACCCCTATTAACGACCGCTGGTTCTCACTTCCAAACGGAACAAAAATCGAATTAAAGCTTCTTTCAGACTGGAAATTGAATGAGGAATAATATTTTATAAAGCTCTCTGGAAAGTGGGGTAATCTTCTTTATTTTACTTTGTTTCTGTCTTCTGTAAGAAATTCTTCCTGTGGAAATGCCACACCATCTTCTACTACTTCATTCCAAATACGGATCATATCTGAGAGGTCTTTTTGCTAAAAGTATATCCCCGCTTTCTAAAACAATCAAGCTATGGTAAAATGAATGTTGCAGATACAGTTACACTTCCTGGTTTAACTGTAACCAACTATAATCCCACAGAGGTGTGTCATGAACCATTCAAACAACCATGTTACAGAACTGATCAAAGAAACTCTGGTCCTTACAGCAGCTATGGCCATCGTAGCCGGAGCTGTGTACTTCTTTCTTTTACCAAGCCATGCTTCCGTAAGCAGTATCTCCGGTCTTGGTATTATCTTATCTAACTTTGTCCCTCTGCCCCTTTCAGCCATCACCATGATCTTAAATATACTTTTACTGATCATCGGATTTTTTACCTGCGGAAAAGAATTCGGGGCTAAAACCGTATACACCAGTATTGTACTTCCCCTTTTCCTGGCCCTTTTTGAAAGAATCTTCCCGAACATCGGCTCCTTAACTGACAGTCAGGAACTGGATGTTTTATGCTATGTTTTAACAGTCAGTATCGGTTTAAGCATCCTGTTTAACCGAAATGCTTCTTCCGGTGGTCTGGATATCGTTGCCAAGATCATGAACAAATATCTCCATATGGATCTTGGAAAAGCCATGTCCTTATCCGGCATGTGCGTTGCTCTTTCAGCGGCTTTGGTATACGACAAGAAAACCGTTGTTTTAAGTATTCTGGGAACTTATTTTAACGGTATTATCCTGGATCATTTTATCTTTAACCATAATGTAAAGCGCCGGGTCTGCATTATCACAAAAAAAGAAGAAGAGCTGCGCCATTTTATCATTAATGACCTGCACAGCGGCGCTACGATCTATGAGTCGATCGGCGCCTACAATATGGAAAAGCGCAATGAGATCATTACTATTGTAGACAAATCGGAGTACCAGAAACTGATGAATTATATCAATCGTGAAGACCCACATGCATTTATCACTGTATATACAGTATCTGATATACGGTATCAGCCCAAGAAGTAATTTTGCCTCTGCTTTGCGGCAATTAACATTCCACTTTGCCTGTATATCTTGACTTAGAGTCAGCTCCAGGTTGTATAATGTTTTCAGACCAGAAAACTATACTTTTATGAAAAAGGAGTGTGAAACCGTGACCATCAAAGAAGTAAGCCAGAAATACAATATTTCCAGTGATACACTGCGCTACTACGAGCGTGTGGGAATGATCCCGCCTGTGACCCGGACTGCCGGAGGCATCCGCGATTCGGCGAGTCTGATCTTGGCTGGGTAGAACTGGCCCTGTGTATGCGTGGCGCCGGACTTCCTGTAGAAGCCATGATCGAATATGTAAAACTGTGCCAGCAGGGAGATTCCACCATCGAAGCCAGAATGCTTCTTTTAAAGGAGCAGATGGAAACCTTATTAGAGCAGAAAGCACAGATTGAAAGCACCATCAAGCGGCTGGATTTCAAGATCTCCCGCTATGAGGAAGCAGTAAAGACAGGAAAACTTACCTGGGAATAAACGAATTTGGAACTATTTTAAAATCTACTACACTATCATAATAAGGAGAATTTATCATGAGAAAGAATTTTGGAGCAAAACCATACACCTATCCACAGCCAGTATTTATGATCGCAACTTACAATGAAAACGGCACTCCAGATGTGATGAACGCAGCCTGGGGCGGCATCAGTGAAGGAAATGAACTTTCCATGTGCATCAGCGAAGGCCACAAAACCACAAAGAACCTTTTAGCCCGCAAAGCCTTTACTGTAAGCATGGCAGATGCTCCTCATATGGCAGCCTGCGATTATGTGGGTATCGTTTCCGCAAACAAAGAACCAAATAAATTTGAAAAAGCCGGTTTCCATGCTGTAAAATCTGAGTTTGTTGATGCTCCTCTTATTGAAGAGCTGGCAATTGCCGTAGAGTGCAGACTGAAAAGCTATGATGCCAAAACCTGCCGTCTGGTAGGTGAGATCGTCAATGTCAGTGTTGATGAGAAAGTATTAGATGAAAACGGAAATGTAGACATCGCAAAAGCACAGCCGATCACATTTGACCCATTTAACAATAAGTATGTTGTTTTAGGTGATGTTGTTGGAAATGCCTTTACTGATGGTAAAAAACTGATGTAATACAAATTACGTCCGTAAAAATGTTATAAATCGTCAATTTACATCCGTAAAAGTGTAAAAACTCCCTCTGTACGTCAAAGATACAGGGGGAGTTTTTGTTTAATCTGCAAACAGAATACACACCGGGCTGCCGGTATGCACAATATTCAATGTTGGGATCAGTGCCCCGGTCATATTGTCAAAATCAAATTCTATAATGGTATCACTGTCCTCATTTGCAACGTAGCACTTTCCATTGTCTCCAAAACAGAAGAACCGTGGAGTTTTTCCCAGGCATGGGTAAAATCCTACGTTTCGCATATAACCGGTCAGCGGATCGATACGGTAGACTGCAATACTGTCTGTATAACGGTTGGATACAAGAACAAATTTGCCTGAAGGGTCAACCATGACCTCGCTGGCATCGGAATATCCAGTCACTGTTTCCGGCACAGTGGTCAGCTCCTGCAACGCCTCAAAGGTACCATTTTCATCATCAAAACGGAAGAAAAGAACTTTATTTCCCTTCTCCTCACACATATACACCCAGCGGTTATTTGGGTGCACTGCTGCGTGACGGGGCTCATCCCATGTTCTGGATAAAAACTGAGCCGTCTGAGTAAACTGTCCGGTCTCATGATCATAACGTAAGGCCCGCATCTGTCCATAACCATTTACACGGCTCTGGGCACAGGCAAATAAAAAGTTCTTCTTTTTATCCCAAAGACACTGATGAATGGTTGATACCTTTCCCGGTTCCTTGCCCTCATAGGTAAATTCTGCGATCACTTCTCCCAGGGAACCGTCATTCTTCCGGTCAATGGTGTAAATGGTACCTCCCTGTAAAGTGGCAACGATTACATGTTTATTGTTGCGGTCCACTGTTATATCCACAGGATTTCTGCCGCCAATATCAATGGTATTTATATGCTCTAATGTATGATCTTTTAAAATACGGTAACTGGAAACCTTCGTAATATCCCCATGAACACTGTAAAGATATTTTCCTTCGCCATCCAGAGTCTGAAAAGACGGGTTTGGCTCTGTTTCCAGACACTACAGGCATTTCCAGCTGCCATCTGGCTGGATTTCATAAGTTTTAAGACCTTCTCCCCGGGCATTTCTCTCTTTCGTTGTCCGGCATCCTACATAAGCATAGCGCATGATTATTTCCTCCGTTTTATATGTTCACCACTTCTGTTGTTTTTGCAAAAGGATAGCACATTCATATAATAACACATTCCACTACATTTTCCAGCTGAACCAAACAGTTCCTTTTTCATTTGAGAGATATATGTTTCTTCCGCTTTTAATCCGGCTGGAATGTTTCCAGTTTTTTCCATATCTAGGACATCTTTTAATATTTCCAGTGCCTTTCGAAGATTTCTAATGTCACGTTCCATATAATCTGTGTAATTGCCTCTTCCTACCAGTTTCAAATGAGTAACACCAGCTTTTCCTAACCGGTATAAAGCGCAGAGACCACAGCCAGTCTGTCCACAAAGATAGCTGTCATCTTCCGGTTCATCCACATTTTCTGCTGATCCAATGTTTTTCATTTCATTTTCCTGGAGTTTCACTGGCAATGGGCTTGTTTTCAATCTGTTTTCTGCTGATACACATTCTCTGATCCGCCCCAATTCATAGGGAACCAGACAAAGATGGCACATTTCATCGCAGTGGAGAGAATTGCAGAATGCACCGGTAAACTGACACATTTCATTTAGTGCAAAGGCTTCAAATTCTGTGGTCTGTCCTGCTTTGCTGATAATGGATCCCATATCTTCTATACTGTTTTTTCTGTGAAAGATCAGACGCTTCAGGTTCCGTTTTTCAAAAGTCTTTAGCATTTCGCTGTTGACCTCTGCTGTTTCACCACTCAGGTGAATATCACAATCTATCCTCTGCTGGCGCAGATATAAAAGCAGCGCCGGGTCAGCGATAATAAAGCTTTGAAATCCAATGGACATACACCGTATAATGATATTAGCAATTTCCAGGTATTGTTCTGGAATGTAGTATAAAGAGTTAAAGGTTAGGTGGACTGGTTTTTCGTATTTTTTTACCATAGAAGCCAGTATTTCCAGTTCACTGAACGCGCCTAACTGTACATTGGAACAAAGGACTTCCCTGCGGTTAAGAGGCAGAAGTGTCCCATATTTTTCCGTCCATGAATAAGGGACGTAGCCACAGAAAAATTCGTCTGCCCCGGCTTTTACATAGGGGATATATTCATCTATAGAACCAAGTCCGGCTACGATCTTCATCTGCGTTTTCACTCCTTTCCTGATCATGTACTTTTATTTTTTTATCTTTTAACACCTGGATCAAGCAGGTTCACTACCAGACGATCCACACCCGCTTTTTTCCATTTTTTCAATATTTCTTCTGTTTTTATTTTTGTTCCAATTTCAGTTCCTGTTCCTGAACCAGAACCATCCTCAAAAATACGACTGTCCAGTGCAAATAACGAATTATATCTGCCGATCATCATCAAATGATCCGGATACAAAAATGCATAGTCTTTACAAAACTTCGGACATTCCTCTGCCAGCTTCTGCTTTCCCCGCTCTCCTGTCATACACTTTGCATACAATGTGCAGTACTGGGAGGTATTGGTCTGGTAAAAAGGAAGATGCAGGCTGTTTTTTCCTGGTGGCAGAGCCATATCATAGCCGAAGCTTTCCCACTCATACCTTACAATGCCGTATTCTTTCTTCAGATATTCCCTGTAAAAATCAGCATTTAAATTATTTTCTGACAGATATTTATCTGCATCTGCCCCGATCTGTTCCATGGTCCCTGTTTTATAATGCAGCCTCGGATCTTTCCGCCGCTTATTTAATAAAATGCCAAGTGCCGGAACAAGCAAAGATTTCCCCTTTAACATTTCTGCCATAGCCCAGTCATTGACCTGTATCTCCAAAATAACCTTATTTTCTTCGCACCAATTTTCCAGCTTTTCTATCAGCTGACCTGTGTTTTCTAACATAAATTCACGGATATAAGAGAATGTCAAAGTTACCTGCAAGCTCTCTTTTCTGGCTTTTTCAAGAAGCTGAAACAACTGGTCTTCCTTTGGAAAAAGCAGGTGGCAGAAGGAATTTCCGATGTAAAGACGCTGTGGAAAGTGATCGGAAAGCCAGTGCCCGGACAGGTAATTTCGCTTCCAGTAATTTTCCATGAAGGTTGTAAGATCCTTGGATAAATATTCCTCGTAAAGCCAGGGATTATCCAACTCCAATGCATACTCAGATACCGGACTTTCTGAGCCAACCTCCAATCCAGTTTTCAATTTCTGTTTTGCATCCTGTACTGTTTTCTTTGCTTTTTCTGCTTCTACTTCTTTTTCATCCCTGTGAATTTCTTTCGTCTCTCTGAAAAACCAGGCTTTTTTCTGCTCTTCAAAGTCCCTGGCAGTGACCACATCCCCGCCTTCCGGGTACGCTGTCATAAAACTTGCCAGTTCTTCACTGTCTCCCAGTAACTTCATCCGGATATACCGGTCATACCACCCTAAAAGATACTGTACCTGTTTGCGGTATTCTATAAATTCTGCACTATCATTATCATCTATAAAATGACTGTCCCACATAATATCTTTATTTTTTATATGATCCAGATATAGAGTATACTCATAATAAAATTCATATTCTCCGCTGCATTCCAGTGTATAAGAATGCAGTTCTACCTGCTCATACTCCAGTTTCGGATAATGATAAAAGCAGACTCGAAATAATTCCGGGTCTGCTATTTTTTCTGCTGTGCGGAAGGTAAAACCGTTTTCCGCAAGCTCTATGATACGAATTTCTTTTTCACCGGCAAAACCGGCGATCAGTCCAAAAGGGAGCATGGACACTCCCTGTATCTTTTCTCTGACCTTGTTTTTGATCGTTCTGTCCTCATTTTTATCCAAACAACCATGCCTCCGTTATTCCAAACCACCTGGACTTTGCCTTTTCAACATGTCTTAAAGTTTCGATCTTAACATACAAACCAGTCCTGTAATATCTGCCAGTACCCAACCGATGGGGATCGCCGCCCAGATACCTACTTCTCCTACTTTCGCAGACAACACATAAGCTAAAAGTACACGCATTCCTAAAGAAATAACCGTAAGGACTACGGACATTCCCGCCCGCTTTACAGCACGGTAATAACCGTAGAACAGGAACAGACAGCCAATTCCCCAGTAAAATGCACCTTCTACCCGCAGATATTTAATACCACAGGCAATAACCTCTGTTTCTGCCTTGCTTACGAAAATGCCCATTAACTGTCCTGCAAAGATAAATACCAGGGCAGAGATAAAGATACAGAACAGAATACTCAGTGCAAAAGCCTGTTTTGTGCCCTTTTTGATACGCTCTCTGTTTCCTGCTCCATAGTTCTGCGCAATAAAGGTAGAATAAGCATTACCAAAATCCTGAACCGGCAGATAGGCAAAGGAGTCAATCTTCACCGCTGCCGCAAAAGCTGCCATGACTACCGGGCCAAAGCTGTTTACCAGTCCCTGGACCATAAGGATGCCGAAATTCATTACCGACTGCTGGATACAGGTCATAGAAGACAGGTTGACGATCTCTTTTAAAATGCCGCCATTCCATTTAAGCTCACTCTTTTTGGGGATCACCTGCGGACAGCAGCGAAGGGCGAAAACCGTGATACCAAGTCCCGAAATGTACTGTGCGATAATGGTAGCCAGTGCCGCACCGCCGATCCCCATAGACCACACGGCCACAAACAGCAGATCCAGTACAATGTTAATAACCGTAGAAACTGCCAAAAACACCAGCGGCACCGTAGAATTTCCCATTGCCCGCAGCAGACAGGCAAAGAAGTTATAAAGGGATGTTGCGATCAGGCCTGCAAAGATGATCAACAGATACTGGCGCATTCCCTGCCATACCTCTTCCGGCACCTTTAAAAATGCCAGAATGCCATCCAGTCCCAGATAGACCAGGATATTTAAGACTACTGTTACTGCCATGATCAGCACAAAGGCATGAAATACAGAGGATTTTAATGTTTTTTCATCCCCTCTGCCCTTGTAAATAGAAAACAGCGCCCCGGAACCTAAACTTAACCCCAGAAAGATAGACGTAAGAAAAGTCATCAGTGTATAAGCAGAACCAACTGCCGCCAACGCATCTCTTCCCAGCACCCGGCCTACGATCAAAGTGTCTGCAATATTGTAAAACTGCTGGAGCAGATTTCCTGCCATCATAGGCAGAGCAAATAAAAGAAGGGAACGGGAAATGTTCCCATTTGTTAGATCGTGATACATAAAATATTACCTCTTTTGCATAAAACTGCACCCGGCTTCTGCCAACACAGATGTACCGCCGGACAAAATGTCACTTTGTCCATTATATAACACAATATAAAAAAAAGTCCAGACAGAAAGCAGCTGCTTCCATCCGGACCCTTCAACACGGCACAAAATCCGGGCAGCTTTTCTGGAAAACCGGCGCTGTTTTTGCTTCCAGCGACTGTATTGAGATCCATATTCACGGAAAAGGCGGACATGCTTCCACCCCGTTTCTGGCCATCAATCCTATTTTGATCGCAGCTGAAATAATAAACAGCCTTCAGGGACTGGTATCCAGAGAATCCACCTATAATGTACCTGCTGTATTAACAGTCACCGGTATTACTGCCGGAAATGGAGCTTATAACATTATCCCAAATTCTGCCACTATTGTAGGCGGTCTTCGTACCCAGAGTCTTGAAGTGCGCAGCCACCTGTTAAAACGTATGGAAGAGATCAGTAAACAGTGTGCTGCCATGTACGGCGCAACTGCTGAAATGAAAGTTCCGTCCGGCTGCCCTCCGGTGATCAATGACCCAACTATGACTGCCGATTTCATTACAGCAGCAAAAAAAGTCTTCCCGGCAGAGGATATCCTGGAACTGGATCATTCTTCCATGGGTGGAGAGGACTCTTCCTACTTCTTTACAGAAGTGCCTGGCTGTTATGCGTTTCTGTATAATTCCATTCCTTCTGATGATGGAAAGGAATATCCACACCATAATGGCCGTTTCTGCATTGACGACTCCGTTCTGTATCTTGCCAGCGCTGTGTTTGCACAGGCAGTAGCAGACCAGATCTGTAAATGAACTTTATTAAAACAGGCTGCAACGAGAATTATTCCCATTGCAGCCGTATTTGTCCCCTCTGATACCGGATTGCTACGTGCATTGCACTCCCGCAATCCTAAAAACATTCGTAATCCGCTCATTTTTCTTCAAAAAATGGCTTCTTACTCATG
>ENA-ORMO01001400-ORMO01001400.1-human-gut-metagenome-genome-assembly--contig:-NODE-1400-length-25877-cov-4.011037_pt1 | contig 25877 bp, 26 predicted proteins | sample MGYA00242106_ERZ509001 | MGnify/ENA primary metagenome ERZ509001 (study PRJEB26280, sample SAMEA2338736) | human gut metagenome | biome: human gut; feature: human-associated habitat; material: faeces...
TATGGCAGTTCCAAAGTACAGAAGCAAAAAGCGCATCTTCCCAAGACATCTCTCCACAATATCTCCACAACAATACAAAAGCAGCATATTATTGAGCAGATGCTCGATATCCGCGTGGAAAAACGCTGCCGTTATCAACCGGTAAAACCCGCTCTTTTCATAAAGCAGATATACAACGCTGAAACATCCCTTCGCTTCCATCCATCGCCCCAGACCGGGCGCAATAAGCCCCGCTATAAAAATCCCGACATTTAAACAGACAAGAGCCGTTGTGCAAACCGGCAGTTTCCCGCTTTTGAAACCGCTGCCCGCACCTCCTTCATATCTGCCGTTCTCCATTCTTTCCCGGTACTCCATAGCTGTTTCCTCCTGTACATGAGGTTATCACGTCAGTGCACTGATGTCAACGCTCTTTCCCATTACATCTTACGCCCTTTCACACCGGAACCTTTCCCTTCCAAAGCTGACCGTGTCGCCCTCCTGCAAAGGCTCTGCCTCGTTCGGAAGCAGCTTTTTCCCATTTATACACGTTCCGTTCCTGGAATTCAAATCTCTTATGCGCATCCCGTCTTCCGCAGCCTCAATCTGCGCATGGATGCGGCTCACGGAATGGTCCTCCAAAACGACCGTTACCCTCCCCTTCATCTTGCCGAATGTTATCGGAAAATCCCTCAGCAAAATTTTTCTGTTCCCTTCCTCCGCCCTTAAACACAAAGCCTTTTGTATCTGTCTTTCTTTTTTATCCAAATCGGCAAAATATACCGTTTCCTGACTTCCGTTTTCATAAAGCTGCTGCTCATAGCTGTCCCATACCATATCGGACCATTCCTCTGAAATATCCGTCTCTGCTCTTGCCCCTTTCTCCCTTTTCAGAAATGAGAGCAGCCTCTGAAATACTCCCTCCTTCTTTGCTTTCTTTCCTTCCTTTTCTCCCGTTTCCTCTTTCTCTTCCCGATCCTGGCTGTCTCCGAAATCCGCTTTTAAGGCCGCTCCCTCAAGCCTTTCCATTTCTGCCAGGGACTCCTCTTCCCAGCCCGTCTTTACAGATGCCAGCTTTTTTTCCAAAAGGGGCAGAAAAGAGGACAGGACAAAATAATCTGTTTTTGACATCCGGTAAAACTCATACGCCAAATCGACCGCCTGTTCCTGACTATGGTCCGTATTCCCCAGGAAGAAATCCGCCAGCCCTTCATATTGTCTGACCGCCTCCTTATTTCCCGGATAAAAGGCAAAATGCAGCTCCTTTGTCTCCACATCAGCAAATATCATCCCCTCTTCCAGCAAAAGTCCCGACTCATCCAGCATATATTCTCCCAAATCTGCCTGAACCGCTGCAATTTCCCGAATAATATCCGCAAGATCCGATGCCTTTAGCATTCCTCCCTCATACAACCGTTCCAGAGGCTGCTTGGAAGAAATATCATAATATAAAAAATCTTCGCCATCCATCTGGCGCATGCTGCACGGCAAAAGCCGCCTGATGCGGTTATGCATCAGGATACGATAATCATATCGCTCTGTCAGCTCCGTCCCACTGCACCTTAGAACCATATAGCTATGATTGAGTTCTCTTTTATATATCGCTTCCCGCTTTATCATCCTGTATTTCCTCCAGTATCCTGCATTCCCTCCAACAGCCTCCTCCCTCTGATATACGGCACCGCCTCCCGCACAGCAGCCCTTCGCTTCACATACAACGGTCTTACCGTACCGCCCAGCCTCGAAAAAGGCGTTTCCCTTATCATCACTACCGTTACACTCAGGATACCACTATCCACCCGGAAGCTCTCTTCCGAAAAGCGCAGCACCTCCCCGTCCATGAGTTCTTCCAGCTCCCTCTGTACATATCCTGCTCCCCGCTCTGGAAATCTGCTTCCCCGAAATGCTGCAATATATGCTGCCTGTGACAAAAAACAGCTCTGGTACAAATAGCTTCCGAGCCAGACAAGGAGCACCATTATAAGAGATGCAAGCGGCAAAAGAACCGCCGCCTCCACGACCACATATCCGTCTGCGCTCCCACTTCTCATCCTGTTCTCCCTGACAGTCCGACCAGTATCACTGCTGCGAGAAGAAACGGTGCAAACGGCAGTCTGCTGCCCCGATGCAGCCTTCCTGCCATAGTCCCGACACCCGCCAGAATGCCTGTCAACAGACACGCTGTACAAAGAACCGCCAAGCACAGCCTCCATCCCAGTAAAAGCCCCAGCACTAACAGCATTATTCCATCGCCCTTCCCCACTTTTTCCCTTGTCAAAAGGTTTAACGCCAAAAATATCCCCGCCGGAACAAGGGCTGCAAGCGCCGAAACCATATCTTCCTGTCCCTGCGTCAGCCGAAACATCATTGCCAAAACCCCTGACACCGCTCCCGCCCACAATGTCCATGCCGTAATCTTCTGTCTGATGCAGTCCGTCACCGAACAGCATGTCCCGAATATTATCGCAAGTCCTATTTCCATTTTTTATCATAGTCCTCCTGTTTTACTTCCTAACCGCATGACGGACACGGATGCCGCCCCGATTCGACTGCTTCTGTCAGCGTCACGCTCTCTATCGCCCTCTTTAGCCCCGTACAGTTCACCGTACTGTGATACCGGTTTCCGCCCTCCGTGATATATACGACGCTGCTTTTTCCGCCGCAAGCAAGGCATGGCGTATATTTACCGCCCTCCTCTGTCTCCATCTTCTCCGCATGCACCCTGTCTGTCATCTGTATCGCCGGATTTAAGTATCGGCATCCTCTTTCCCGATGATATGCGCTGCCCGACCGGGTAATATATACAAGCTCCTCTTCCTGCTTCGGACGCTCGCTGCCCGCCCCGCTCAGATCATAGCCAATCCATTTGTGCATTACACAGCCGTTTACCGTATATCCTCCTGCGAAAGCGGCGATTCCGAACGGAGCTTTGATGCGGTTTACATTCACCAGCCGGATTTCCGAATCCCCGTCCTCCTGACCATATGCGTACAGCGCCATCTGCCGCCCCGTCTGATGAAGCCTGGCCTCCTCAGCAGAATATGTCTGAAACATCAACAGCACAGATAAAAGATTGACCGCCGCAAACAAAAAAATCGGAAGTACCAGCGCTGCTTCCACTGTCATGTTTCCGGGAAAGCCCCGGCAGGACGTCCTTTTTTCATCCCGGCAGTCCCGGAAGCCATACGCGCAGAGAACGCTTTGTCCGTTTGTTTTTTTCCTGCAGCCCCGGAGAGTGGGCTGAAGAAAATATCCGTCTGCTCTTTTTCCCGATTTCCAAAAAGACATCCTGCCCGTTCCTCCCCTCTATTCATACTCATATCTGCGTATTATCTCATAACTTCCCGTATAGCGGCTGATCACCCTGATGCATGCCTCCATGCCGTCTATCAGCCCGTCTATCCGAAATCTCCCGTTTCCCGGCGTCAGCCTGATATCGCTCTCCATGATATCTGCCAGTCCCTTTACCGCGTCCTTTGAGCCATGACAGAACAGCAGCGCCCCTAAATAGTCCCTGTATGACAGCCCGCCTTCCGCGCTTTTGTACGAATCCAGATGCGCCCGATATGTCAAAAGCTGTGAAAACGGCGTATTCCAGCTTCCTTCCGTCTTCATGACCGGAACCTTGTCCCCTTTCAGCAGGATACGGATATCCTTAACGCTCTCCGCATATGCCCAGGCAAATAAAATGACAGTTTCTATCGTATCTGCCATTTCCGGAAGTCCCAGCACTCCCGCGATGAACTTTGCCGTGATACCCGCCTGACTGCGGAGTCCGCTGCCGAATAAAAACGTAGCGTTTGCCGCCTCCCGTATAAGCAATATCTCCCTCAGTGTTTTTTTCAGATTCTCCCGGTCGCCCGTATTCCGATGCAAAATATATTCCACCTGATACGCAAGTGCTCCACCTTCTTTTTCCGCACCGAAATATCCGCATTTTTGCAGGATATACGCATACAGCATCCCGTTTGCCAAAAGTCCATCTGCCTTATCCTTGTCTGCTGCAAGCCCGGTTCCCTGATTCAGCTTTCTTACAGATGATCTGCTCGCCTCCGCTATCGATGCAGCTGATAGCTTCATCCCCTGCGCCGCTGCTCCGAGAATCCCTTCCCCCCTCGTTGCCTGTACAGCATCAGAAGGCGTTTCCGGGATTTCCCCGTCCCATTCCTCGTCCTGCAGCCTTTTTTTATGAATGATTTCCTCCTTCATTGCCGCTTCCGCCGCATCCCACTTCGCTTCCATATCGTAACCCTGCCACTTCTCCGCAGCCCTGCCAAAGCCAAGCAGCTCCTCCGCCAGCGAAATTCCGTTTATGTCCTTCATATACTGGACTACATGATATTTCAGCACACTTCCTTCCTCATCCGTCGCGACTCCGGCCTGCCGCAGCGTAACCGACTCTGCAGAAAGCCCCGTAATATCCTTCGCCCCCGCCATCACCTTAAATTCCTCCTGCGGTCTTAGATTTCTCTCCATATAGTCAAAAACATGCTCCTCTGTACGGTGATAGGACGGGTCGCCCGTTCCATAGGAGGTGTCGATAAAAAACAATTCATACTGCCGAAGCATTTCCCTGTGATATTCCGCCAGAGCGGAATCCAGCGCCATATCCGCACAGCATTCAATGTGCATACGGACAGTCGAAATCCTCGCTGCCGTTATGACCGCCATTATCAAAGACAGCAAAATCCCCATTATCAATGCCAGATATACCGTCATATATCCGGGCTGACCGCCGCGGCTTTCGCCGCAGCGCTTCCCGTCCGTCCTGCTTTTTTCCGTACGGATACAGGCTGTCGTTTCCCGATTCATATTTTCCCCGCCTGAGACGTTATCTTTCCGAATATCGATGTTACCAAATCCGTAATGCGATCCTTGAATATCAATACCAGACCGACTGCAACGAGAATCAGGAGTACTATCTCTACCGTCCCTACTCCATCTTCATTTCCCAATGCTTCATGCATACGCCTTTTCATACGGCACCATGCTGCCTTCATACTCTCTCTTATATACATCATATCAGTTCCTCCCATCCGTTTTGTTCCATCTCTCCGCCATGCTACATTCCCCCAAAGGAAAAACATGCGGGTACAAGTATCAGTATCATCACAACTCCCAGCATCATCAGCATCGGAATAAGAAGCCTCGTCTGCGCCTCCTCTCCCTTCCGCTTTGCAGCCGCCTTGCGCTCCTCAAACGCATTTTCCGCCTCATGCCCCAGAGCAGCTATCAGCTCTCCCGTCCCTTTCCTGACATTCTGTGCCAAAAGAGACGCACATTTCCGGTACTGCGCCAGCCGAATGCGTTTTCCAAAATTTTCAAATGCCTCCAGCTGGGTCATCCCGCTTTCCATCTCCCGGAATGTCCGCAGCACCTCTTCATATACCGGTTCCGCTCCCGGCTTTGCCCCTTCCTGCGCCAGCCTTCCAAAAATCTGCCGTACCGGCATTCCCGTCTGAGCCAAAAGCGTCAGCCTAGATAAAAACGACGGATATTCTGCTAAAAGCTCATCCTGCCGCTCCTGCCCCTCCTTCATGACATCCCTCTCATAGGCATAATTCAGCAATATGCATCCCAGCACCGTCAAAGCCGCTGTCCAAATCCCATACGGCTCTCTGTGCTCTTTCCAGACCACTGTCTGTCCGTCCAGCTCTTTCGGAAGCTCTGCCTCTTTTCCCGGCTTGCCCTCTTCTTCCTGAATGCTGCGCTTCGTTTTCCGCAAAAGCCGTTCTGCGGTTTCTTGTCCTTTCGGCATAACCCTCACGGGAAATTCATATTCCCGCTGCTTTTCCATACAGGAAATCCTGACGCCGAGCGTCAGCAGCTCCCCTTCCTCCGCCACCGGGTCTTTGCGTATTGTCCCCGAAGCGTCCATCAGATCATAGCGGCTGCTCTGCCAGACGGCTTCCGCCAGCCCGCCGCAAAAGGACGTCGGCAGATCCAAATCCTCCTCCACCCGGTCCATATCCTTCCCGGAAATCCAGGTTTCCAATTCCTGCTGCGCCCGGTCCAGCAGCTCTGTCTGCTCCTTTTGCGACAAGATCCGTTCCGGCACGGATACCTCCATTCCTTTTACCCGCTCCTGCCCTATCGCTGCATCCAGCACATAGGTTTTTACTCCCTTTCCGCTTTCCGGCTTTAGAAGAGAGGATATCGTCCATCCCCCTGCCGGGACGGAAATCCCAAGCATTGCCGCCAGTCCCATCCCCATCAGGCAAACGGCTATCAGCTTCTTTCTTTTTTCAATTTCAAATTCCCTGTAACGCTTTTTCCCTGCGGAACGCCCCCATATCCGGCAGAGTATTTCTTCCGCCTTCTTATCCGGCACACCGCCTTTTCCGCGCCTTTTTTCCAGCTTTTCCTGCGTTTCCCACCACCAGGCTGCAGGTCCGTACAACAGACTCTTTTTCTTTCTTTTCTGCACTCCCGCCCTTCTGCTCCTTTATACCCGAATGTCCATGATTTTTTCTGCCAGCACACACGAACCCAGATACAGCGCAAGACAGAACGTCATTACCGCTATCCCCGCCGGATTATGATACAGGATGTCAAAAAATCCATCCGAGGAAATCTCCATATATCCATACAGGAGAAACGGAATGAGCATCATCACCCTCTGCTCGTATTTCCGGGACGCCAAAAGCGTTGTTATCTCCCGTTCCACTTCCATCCGCTGCCCGGTCAGGTCCGCCGTCCTTTTGATTATTTCTCTCATATTTCCGCCAAGTCTTTTGGCCGCCGCAAACACCTCCGTAAAATCCCGTATCTCCTCCACGCTGCTGCGCCTTCCAAGATCCAGCAGCATTTTTTCCAGAGGGATCCGGTTCGTCAGACCTTTTCGCACCATCGCCAGTTCCTGACCCATTTCACTGTCTGCACCGTACAAAGACCGGATTTCCTGCTCGGCTTCCAGAAATGCGTTTTCCACCGAACTTCCCGACTGGATACCTGCCGTTACCATCAGGATGGCATCCTTAAACTGTACGGACAGCCGCTGCTTTCTCAGTGCAGTCCTGCCCTTTATTTCCCGTCTGCGTATCACTGCCCACACCGCCGGAAACGCCAGAAATCCCAGCCATGACCGGTAAAACAGATACGAAAACCCTCCCGTCACAAGCAATGCCTTCAACGTACAGATAAGCAGCTCCTTCCCGGAAAGGACATACCTGTCATAATCCGTCCGCCCTCCGTCCAAATCCTGCCGCCTCCAGCTTTTGTACATGACGCAGCTCCCCTTTCTTTACCAGACTTCCGCTGACCTTCTCTTTCGTACTGTTTTTATCCTCCTCAAATTCATATAATGTTTCCGTCAGTATCTCTCCTTCCGAAAAGCCGGTTATTTCTGCGACCTCCAGCACCTTCCGCGTCTTGTCCCTCAGCCTGCCCAGATGCACCAGAATATCAATTCCCGATGCTATCTGCCTTCGTATCGCGGACAATGGAATGTCCATCCCCATCAAAAGCATCGTCTCCATCCTCAAAAGCATATCCCTTGCCGTATTTCCGTGTCCGGTGGACATACTGCCCGCATGCCCGGAATTGTAGGCCGTCAGGAGCTCACATATCTCCGCTCCGCGTACTTCCCCCACGATTATCCTGTCCGGACGCATACGCAGACTGCTTCGGATAAGATCCCGCACCGTCACCGGCTTACAGCCCTCCGTATTCGCATTCCTTGTTTCCAGGGAAACAAGGTTCTCTGCATATTTCAGCTGCAATTCCGCCGAATCCTCTATCGTGATAATCCGTTCCTCCGGCGGTATCGCCTGCGACAGCGCATTTAAAAAGGTTGTTTTGCCGCTTCCCGTCCCTCCGCTGATAAAAATGTTGTATCTGCTCTTTACGAGCAATTCCAGAAAACGCCTGCACTCCGTATCCAGAGAGCCTATCGCCACAAGCCTGTCCAGCGTCATCCCTTCCTCCGGGAATCTCCTTATCGTCATTACCGGACCGTTTAATGCTACCGGAGCAAGCACCACATTGACACGGGAGCCGTCTTCTAACCGCGCGTCCAGAATCGGCGACGCCTCGTTTACTACTCGATTGCATCCTGCCGCTATCTGCTGTATCACATCCTGAAGGCGCGACAGGCTTTCAAAATGCCCCTTCCATCGCTGCAGCCGTCCCGCACGCTCCACAAAAATCCGCTCCGGACCATTGATCATTATCTCTGTAATGCTCTTATCCTCCAAAAGCTCCTGAAGCACATCCAGTCCCCGTATCGATGCAAACAGCTCTTTTCCCATCCTGCGCCGTCCCGCCACGTCAAGCCTTCCGGCACAATCTCCGCCACACAGCCTTCCATCGATGATATCCCGGACCTCACCGTCTGAAAAATCCCTCCCGCAATCCAGCTTTTCCAGTATTTCTTTCTTTATCGACGCCTTGTACTGCTCATATGCCTGCCCGTTCATCTGCCTCCAGCACCTTTCCCGTAAACTCCGCCAGCGCTCCGCTGTCCAGATGGTTCATATCCCTGGGAAGCTGCGAAAATACGGGCAGGCGCACCTTTCTCATGCGCTCCCGCACATCCCGGTATCCCGACCTTTCCAGCGCTTCCTCATACTGCTCCAGCTTTGCCTCTGCAAATCCGTCCTCCCGCACGATAGTATATATCCTCCCGCACCGGTTCAGGATTTCAAACAGTCCCCTGATGCCCTCCGACAGATCCAGAAGAATGACTTCATACCGGCTTCCCGCCAAAAGCTCCAAAAGGCGCTGCCATTCCTCCCTCCCTATCTCATACAGATCAAAACCGCATGACGCAGGAAGTACCATATCCATCCCATTGACCCTTTCCACCGCCTGATACAAACGCTTTAAAAATTCTTCCGGTTCTTCCTGAAGATAATAGAGCACCTGCAAAAACTCTGCCTCCCCTTTTCGTGCAAGCATTTCCGCCAGCCCCGCGCAACTCTCAAAATTCAGATACAGAACCCTTTTCTGCCGCGCCAAAAGCTGTCCCATCGTCAGTGTAAACGTGGTCTGCAGGCATCGCCCTACCGGTGTATAAAAACCGTATACCTCTACTCTGTGGTCCGTCTGGACAAACGCGCGCAGGCTCCCTTCATTCAGCGCCGCCTCCATCACTTTTTTCATTATCCGCGTAACACTGCTGTACTTGCTGACCTCCGGCATTCCCTCCCGATCTCCTGCCTCATCTTCCCTTAACAGAATTATCTGCGGAGCCCACGCCTCCATTCCCGCGCAAAATGCAGACTGCGCTATCAGCAATATCTGCACCGGCTTCTCTTCAATCGCCCTGTGCAGCCTGTCCACGCTGGTAAACGCAAGGATTTCAAACGGAAAATCATCCCGGCTTCCCAGCGCGTCCATTAAACGGTACGCGTACTCCTGCTCAGGGTCGCATATCGCCAATATGTTCCTCTTCAATTGTCCCTCCTGTGGTAAATCATGAATGTGTAAAACGAAATCGTGAAATTAAAATTTGAAATTGAAAGAACCGCATCTGCGGTATTGACCGGAACGAAATGCCTCTGCATCGTCCCGCCTGATGGTAAGACAAAGTATACTCTTACTGTATGGTTTTGTCCAGCAAAGATTGGTACCATATACGCTACTTGTGACAATGTACCAAAATTCCGGCATGTTTTTCAGCACTCCCAAAGGAAACGCCGTGAAAACTCTCCCCGCATTACAAGTAAAAACATATCCCATATAAAAGCGCCACCCCGGGAAGCCCCAGCGTTCCCGCAGTCACAAAGCTGAGAAGATTCATCCCCACAGCCGCTGCCACGCCCTGTTCTGCAAAGAATATATTTATCATCCGTATCGCGATCATCCCAAACACTGCCCGCAGCATAAAATCCATCACCAGCTCTGCACCGCTTTTCATAAACTCTCCCAAACTCTCTTTTTTCCATTGTATTCTTCATCCTCCCGCCTTATTCTCCGGGATTTAATGTATATTCTTTCCAGCCCTGCCTATACTGTAAAATAACAATATAGGGACGGCACTCTTTCCGGTGCCTCCCTGCTGTAAAAGGAGTTTTCTATGAAATCCATTTTCAGGAACAACCGCCGTCCGGAAAGTCCCGGAACATTCCCTACTTATGAAGAAAGTCTCCGAAGGGACTTAAAGCTCGCCGCATGGGAGCTGGAAAATGCATATGCCGGTTTCGACTATGTCACCGACCCCGACCTCATAGACTGCTACATTTTTGAACTGAACGCCGCCATGAAACGCTACAAATATCTCAGTGAAAAATTTTCCGCCCTCCGCAAAAGCACTCTGGATACCTGTGGCAGTGTGGAAGATTCCGGTGCGTCCCGCGAAGCAATACTGCAGCCGCTCCTATAGCTCTGAAAAAATGTGTGCTTTGGTAAACTAAAAGGACAGGGAAATGCCGCATGGCATCTCTCTGTCCTTTTATCTCTTATTTAAAACGCAAATACCAGTGCGCCGTATGCAGGAAGGTCAAATGTAATCCTGTACGGCCTGTTATCGCAGGGCTCCGCCTTTGCCGTGATAGACGCCGGCACAGTCTCCCCGTTCCCGCCAAACCGTTTTTCACAGCTGTTCAAAACCAGATTGTACTTTTTCTTTTTGGGAACGCCGACGCAATAATCTTTACGCTCTACAGGCGTCATGTTCAACACAAACAAAAGATTTCTCCGGCGGCTTTCAGAACCCTTGCGGATAAAGCTGTATGTGCTGCGCTCCGCATCGTCCGCATTTACCCATTCAAAACCGTCCCAGCTGTTGTCTATCTCATACAGGCACGGATTTTTACGGTACAGGCTAAGAAGCTCTGCCACATACTCCTGCATTCCTCTGTTCAGCTCATTATCCAGCAGGAACCAGTCAAGCTCGCGCGCCTCACTCCATTCACGCTCCTGTCCGAATTCCTGTCCCATAAACAGAAGCTTTTTACCGGAATGTCCAAACATATATGTATATCCCACACGCAGATTCGCATATTTATCCACCTGATAGCCCGGCATCTTGTTTACCATCGAGCATTTCAGATGAACTACTTCATCATGGGACAGCGGCAGGATATAATTTTCGGAATCATTATACGACATTGCAAATGTCATGGAATAATGATTGTTCTTGCGGAAATATGGATCAAGCTTCATGTATTCGCAGAAATCGTGCATCCAGCCCATATTCCACTTAAAGGAAAAGCCCAGACTGTCCCCTCCGATATTTCCCGTCACATTCGGCCATGCGGTAGATTCCTCCGCTATCGTCATGATACCCGGATATGTCCCGCGTATCACCGAATTAAAATGCTTGAAAAATTCAATCGCCTCGAGATTTTTGTTCTCGCCATATTTGTTGGCAACCCACTCTCCATCCTTCTTGCCATAATCCAGATAAAGCATGGACGCCACAGCATCCACACGCAGACCGTCCACATGGAACTCCTTTATCCAGAATAACGCATTTGTTATCAGGAAGCATTTGACTTCATTTTTGCCATAATTGAAAATCTTTGTACCCCAGTCGGGATGCTCTCCCATTCTCGGATCAGCATGCTCAAACAGCGCTTCGCCGTCAAACTCCGCAAGACCGTGAGCGTCCTTGGGGAAATGTGCGGGAACCCAATCCAGGATAACGCCTATCTTATTGCGGTGCAGCGTATTTACAAGATATGCAAAATCCTCAGGCGTACCATAGCGGGATGTCGGCGCATAATACCCCGTTACCTGATATCCCCAGGAACCATCGAAAGGATGCTCTGCGATTCCCATCAGCTCCACATGAGTATATTTCAGGCGCTTCAAATATTCCACAATCTTGTCTGCAAATTCCCGGTAATTATAAAACCCGTCCTCATTGTCCGGATGCTTCATCCAAGACCCAATATGGCACTCATAAATCGCCACGGGCTGCTTCATCGGGTCTGCTGCATCCCTCGCTTCCATCCACTTACTGTCGGACCATTTAAAATTTGTGATATCCGTTGTAACAGATGCCGTCCCCGGACGCATCTCCGAATAATTCGCAAACGGGTCCGCCTTATAAAGCTTGCGCCCGTCCTGCGTCGTAATTAAAAACTTGTACATCTCGCCCAGACCGACTCCCGGAATAAATGTCTTATAAATTCCGCCCGGTCCCAGCTTTTCCATCGGATCAGCAGTTTCATCCCACTCATTGAAACTGCCTATCACATGGACCTGTGCCGCATGAGGAGCCCATACGGCAAACATCATGCCCTTTTCCCCGTTCTCCACAGACAGATGAGCGCCCAGCTTCTTATAAATGTCATAATGCGTTCCCTGCGCGAACAGGTACTGATCCGCCTCTGAAATAAATACTTTTTCCACTGTTTTTCCCATACTAACCTCCATTCTTCCGTTTACAAAGTTCTCCGTAAACAGAGCGTGGAAAATAAACCTCCGGTCCATTTTCCACGCTTCTCCCCTGATTTATTTTTCAAAAACGCCGGTGAAGCAGGCATTCCATTAAATAAAATCTCTTTCTCTCAGAACGATCATATCGTCCTCATCATACCGCTTTCTGAACAGGATATCCATAAAATGACGCAGAGTTTTGCGGTTTGCATGCTCTATCGCCTCATCCACTATCTCACGCACTTCTTTCACCGTCACCGCATGAGTGCTTGTCTGCATATCCTCTATTCTCGTATGAAGAGCCAGTCTTCCCAGCTCGTCAATGGAATATTCCTGATTGTAAGCATACTGGCAGCCGTATTTTACAAGCGTCGCGCTGTCCAGCGCCACGATGTCGAATCTTGCCGTAAACATATCCATCAGCTCCGGCGCACGGTCAAAGAGCCTGTCCATCGCACGCTTTTCATCCAGCGCAAATACGATGATACCCGTATGCTCCTGATTCAGCGCTTTCACCAGATTTTCCGCTCCCTCGCCGGAAAGCTTTCCCGCCTTCTCGATGATCAGGGCGCCGTTTGCCACCTGCGCCACAATAGATGCCGCATCCTTCTGATTGATAGTATCCGCCGTAACCTTCGCCACTCTGCCGGAAAAATTATCATCCATTGCCCGGATCTCACGAATCACATTTTTCGCAAGCTTCATCATGTTGGAGCCGGGCGCTCCTGTAATGATCATATTGCCGGTATAAGCCGACAGGCTGACCGCATCCAGCGCTGTAACAAGCTGGCGCATCGCCTTTTTCGTATGTACAAACGGTGCAAACAGCTTCTTTTCTTCCTTCGTCATGCCGCGGACAGGTCCCTGGGCCTGCTCCCTCGCTGAAGAAAAATCAACGCCTGCAACGACTTTTGCAGCTTTTTTTGTTTCCTTCTGCACTTCCGGCTCATACTGTAAAGGAGCTTCCTCCACAGACTGCTCCTGCTGCACCTCTTCCTCCGGCGCTGTCTGACGCTCCGCCTCGTATACCGCTTTTGCCGTCTCAGCTTCCGCAGCCACATCAGAAACCGCCGCTGTCTGCACAGAAATCTCCGGAACCATATCCTGCTCCACAGACTCCTCTGTATCAAACTCTGCAATCTCTTCCAGCTCTTCTACTTCGCTTATGCGCGACGCGTCTTCCATCTTTTCACGCTGCATCGTCTCAACGGGAAGAGATTCCTCGCGCTGCAGCATCTCCAGAACCCCGTTTCTCGAACTCTGATCAAAATCTGCAAACAGGGAACCAGTCTGTTGCAGCATCCACTGCCTTGTTTCCTGCTTTCTTTTTTCCTCGTTCTCTTTTTTGAGACGTTCCCACTCTTCCAAAACCGCCTCGATATTCATCTGTCCGGTGGTCTGACGTTCCAGCTTTATCGGCTCCTGATACTCCTTCGTTCTTGCCGGAGCAGGCTCGCGCCTTTCTGCAAAAGCGGGCTGCGCCTCCGTTTTTTCCAAAACAGGCTCTCTCCGCTCTGTAAAAGCTTCCGTCTGTACCGGCTCTGCCGCAGGCTGTTCTGCGGGAGCTGCCGCAACTGTAATGGCAGGCTCTGCAACCCGTTCCTCCTGCTCGGGCACAGGCTCCTCAAGCGCTGCCGCGCTTCCTCTCTGCATCTGCGCCATTACCATCCTACGGCTTTCCAGCGCCGCCGCAGATACGCCATCATATGCGGATGACACCGCTTTTTCCGTTTCATCCGTGTCAAGCTGTCCTGTCGCCTGCACGTCCCAATCGTCAGAATCTCTCAGGAAACGGCTCACATCCTCCTGATACTCCGTATCATCACCGCCATAGGAATGCTGCAGGGCCGTCGGGGCTGCAGCGGAAACCTGCCTGAGCTGGTCTGCCGCCTGCTCATCAAACGCTGCGCTCTCCTGCTCCTTTTTATCATGGCCGAGTACCTCTTTCATACTCTCTGCCAGTGCCGCCTGCAGATTTATCGTATTATACTGCCCCATATCCATAGGCTTCACTTCAAAATCAAGGTCTTCCCCCTGCGCCGCCTGTTCTTCCGCAGGCTTTTTCTGTGTTTCCTCAGGCTCTGCCTGACGACCGTACTGCCGGTCATAAAGCTGCTGCTGTGCAGGTGACAGTGCGACATAGAGCCGCTTCAGCTCCATCGCCTTCAGCACATATTTACCTTCGCCAAACCACAGTATCAGCTGGTCACACTCTTCCACACACTCTGTGGCAAGCCCGACCCGATGATACAGAAATGCCAGCTCATATGCCCACTTTTCGCTGTATTCCCGCTTCTTGTACTCTTTTAAAACAGCGATGCGCTCTTCAAGGCTGATATCCTGCGCCTCATAAATTTTGTAAAGCAAAATATACTTGCTGTTATCATTCGGAGCAAGCTGTACAAATTCCTTATAATATTCGACCGCTTCGACAACCTGTCCCATCTTCACAGTCAGGTCGCACAGTGCGTAAATGATCCGGCGGTTCTGCGGGCTCTTCTCATTCGCCAGCAGCAAGATTTCTTTTGCATCGTCGAATCTTCTGTTTATTTTGTAAACGTCGCTGATGATTCCCAGCGTCGATGTATTTCGCACCTTTTTCCAGTCGATCGTATCCGCAACCTGCGCAGATTCCTGAAAACGGCCCTTTTTATTAAGCGACTTTATCTCTTCAAGCCGCAGCTTGTATTCGTACTTATCCAAGGTACTCACCTCATAAATTTATCCTATCGCAGCAATCTGGTTCCTACTATATTACGATGATATCCGGCCAAAAGTCGTGAAACTCAACATGCCTGTCCGAGCGTCGTTCTCCGACCGATCTCCCCGTCCCTATATAAAGATAAAAATAGAGCGCAAGCTCCGCAGTATCCGGATGTCGGGACGGATTGCAGGAACATAAAATGCGGAACAATCCGTAAATATCATAGTTGGGGGCTTTTTGCCCCAACATCATACTGTCATATGTGTCAGAGGGCTTGCCGTTTGAACCAAATATTCTGTAGTATTTTAGGGCAGAATATCCCACTTTTTACTTTCCTAAGTTTAACATAGCCTCTATGCGTTGTCAAAGAATTTTAGGGGAATTATATAAGGAAGAATAAGGAAATACAACAGCCGCCCGGATTTCCCCGGACGGCTGTTGCTGCGATTCTCTTTACAGAAAACTCCCTTTCTTAATTTTTTGAAGACATATTCTGATTTCTAAATCATTTTTAATCAATTGTATACGATGGGACCTACCTCACCGTATAATGTTTTTGTGGTGCTTCCGTACTTTGCATAGTGCGTGCAGTGAGCGCGGTAAGATCTGCCTTTGACGGCGTTGGTGTAGACAACGCTGCCGCCGTAACTGTATGAATTACTTTCAGAACCACCTGCAATGTTGATACTTTTCCAAACTCCGTTTACCTTTTCTTCTAAAACAACGTCCTTTACACCAATTTCATCTGCCCGAGTTGATGAGTTAGTATCACATGAAATACGAATACCATTTGATGCAACGCTCAGTCCAATATTACAGTTTCCTAATGACCCCACCTCCGCTGCATACGCAGGTTTTGAAAAAAATATTAGCATCGCTAATGATAACAAAAATATAATTCTTTTTCTCATATCGTAACTTAGTTTTCCATAAAAAGAATTTGTGCCTTCATAACACTTATCCTATTTGCAGATAACTTCGTTACAAAAAGAGACTGCATTTTAAATCATGCAGTCTCTTCTATATTTAATCTACCTTATCCTATTTTTTCCATAATTTTTTTTAAAACACCCAAGTCCTTCCATAGAACCGAGTATGCACATCTTCCTTGTTTCCCGTATCCACGAAATCCCTTTTCTTCTAAATAATATAAGAACTTTCCTTCCTTTTCTAAGTAGTTTGCCTCATTGCTTATTACATTTTGTGCATAATCATACTCAAAACACCTTATCCCCACAATCATTTTATCCTGTAAATCATCCCTGTAAATCCCATTATACATTACATAACTTCCCATATCCTCCCCATACAGCTCCACCAATTCCAGCCCTTCCGGTATATACCCCGGCACGACCACCTCCGGATTTTCCGCCTTTATCTCATCCCATGACTCGTAATAAACTTTTTCGCTGCTTTCCATTGCCAGCTCCGTCTGGCTCTCCATCTCATTCCCCGTCACGGTTATCTTCATGCTGTTCATGCCGTCACGCACGATTTCAAAAAAAGGCTTCTGCTGTACTGCGCTGGTACAGATTCCAGTCGCCGCAAGCACTGAAAACACACTCAGAAAAGCAATAGCCACCCTGCCGCCGGCAGTATTCCAGAATCTGCGGCTCTTTCCGCGGTCTTTGCGACTGCCCCGGGTATGCTCCTTTTTCCCGTGCACTTCCTCCGTTTCTGCCTGCTGCCCTATCCCTTCCATCTCAGCGACTTTCCCCAAATCCGGCGCAAGCTCTTCCGAAGCTTCTTCTGTGCCCGCAAAAGGAATTATCTTTGCCCGGTCTTTTTTCTCCAGGTCAGCCTCTGTGATTTCATATTTTTTCTTAAAACGCTCGAACGCCGCATCGACATCATCCGCAGACATCTGATTTTGAGGCTTATCCGACTTTCCAACACTGTACAGCCTTCTCTTTTCCGCCGAATGAGCCGTCTTTTTTTGCATACCGGAAACACTCTTTTCCTTCTGCATACATTCCTTTTCCACACCTGCAAAATCAATCGGGTCGAGCGTATCCAAAAGCTGCAGTATCGCCCTTACCTGCTTTTCGTCAAACTCTTCGTCCCCCGCCTGAAAAGTAAACCAGTTCAATTTTTCATACAGGTCTTTTACCAGCTTTTCATCCTGTGGGCTTTTCATATCTCCCTCTCATTCCGCCGCACAATCGGCTTTTTATCCGTAAAACTCCCATGCTATGCCGTCAGCCCAAATAACAGAGCATCCATGCGCCGCACATCAACGCAAACGCGCATGTCAGCTTCATGCTCCTCTTCAGCTTCTTTTTCATCCGCGAAACCCGAACTTTAAAGCAGGATTCCGAAATTCCCAGCTTCTGTGCCATTTCCGCCGATGAATATCCATATTCATAGTAATGGCGCAGAATTTCCAGTTCCTTGCCGGACAGCATATTTTCCACTGATGAATAAAAATCCACCATCCGGTAGGCATCCTGTGCATCCCCGCATTTTTCCTGTATCAGCTGATCTAATTCCTCTTCTTCATCCATACAGAACCATTTTTGTTTTTCAAACCATTTTTTGATTTTGTTTTGCGCTGCAAGCATCAGAAATCCCGGTATATTCGGGTGCAGCTTTAAGATTTCCCATTTTTGATAAGCGACAAAAAAGACTTCCTGCGTCACATCTTCTGCAGCGGCTTCATTATTGCGTATGATGCGCGCCACATATCTGTATATAACCGGATAGAAGGTTTTATACATCTCCTCATAACCGTTGAATGTTGGCTTTTTCCCCTCCATGTTCTTCCCTCTCTTTCGGCTGCTCTGCCTAATAGAGCTGTGCGATACTTCTGAGTACCTGTTCCAGAACCTTTTCTTTTTCCTTGGGGCATGCCCGGAATATCTCATAATATACCTTATCCGTCAGTGTCTCCCCTGTCAAAAGATAAGTCGGCTCAAGGCTCATTTTTTCGTATACTGCCAGCACCCGCGATATCGTCAGCTTGCGGTTGCCGCGTTCGATCTCCCCATAATACGTCGTAGACATCCCAAGAAGTTCTGCGACCTCTTCCTGTGTCAGTCCCATTTTCTTACGCTGTTTCCGGAGTCGTTCGCCAATTTCAACGTACAGTTCGTCCGCCATGGTACGTTTCCTCCTCATATAATCTGGTAATATATATAATACTTTCAATCAGACAATAAGAAGAGTAACTGTTTATTTGATTTTTATTTATTATCTACACACTTAGTTAATATTTATATTCAAATTAGTATATAAGGCTTTATCTTTGGCTTATTTGGGGACGGATTGCATCTTATTCCAGCCATTTTCAATCATTCCAAAAACGAAAAAGCCGCCCACTGATCACTTAGTGGGACAGCCCGCAATCCGTATTATGCTACACTGCCCGCGTAATATTTATCCGCTGCCGCCGCAAACAACAGTATTTTCTGCACCATCATTTCTTCGTTTCCTTTTTGGTCTTTATATGATGCCTCCTACTCTTCATCCAGAATGCGGTTTGACAGCATTATAAACGCAGGGCTTCTCATTACTCCTCAGAACACCTTATAGACAGAATTATATTTATTCCTCCAACAAAGGCATATTGATTAATTCCTGCAATTTTTTCTGCAATACAGTTTTATCCGGTAATTGCAACTTATATTCAGCAACCATCATCGGAGACATGGTTCTGCTCATGGCATACTCTACAACCTCATCATCCTTAGATGCACAAAGAATCATTCCTACACTTGGATTTTCATTCTCTTTTTTCTTTTGACGATCTAATGCCTCCAAATAGAAATCCATTTTGGAAATATATTCCGGTTTAAACTTTCCAATCTTCAACTCAAAAGCTACCAAACATTGCAACCCTCTATGAAAAAACAGTAAATCAATCCGAAAATCTTCTCCGCCTACTTGTACTCTATATTCTTCATCAATAAACGTAAAATCCTTGCCTACCTCAAGAATAAAATCTTTCATATTCTGAATCAGACCTTTTCTCAAATCCGCCTCTTTAAAATTCTTTGGCAAATCAAGAAATTCTATGATATACGAATCTAAAAACGGATTATCTTTCAATCCTTTTATCGGCTCTGGTAAAAGTTTTTCTTGTGAAAGCATATATCTCTCATAATATCCGCTATTGATCTGGCGTTCCAGTTCTCTTTTGGAATAACCCTCTCTGATGCATAATCTCATATAAAATTCTCGTTCAACATCTGATTTACATCCAGACATAATCAGCAAATGATTTGACCAACTTAATTGTGTCAATAGTGGTGACACAATTGCATTATCTTGATAAAGTTCATAGAACTGTTTCATTCTATATAAACCTCGACGATTAAATCCTCTAATTCCCGGAAACATGTCTTGGATTTCTTTAGATATCGCATCTATATACTTATCACCAAAGGCTGCGTTCTTTGATTCAGCACTTAAATACTCACCTACTAACCAATACATATGAATAAGTTCTTCATTTACTTTTCTCAAGGCATTATTTCTTGAAGTTTCTATAATTTCTATCAACTTTCCAGACAAAAGAAGTTCGTCTCTCATTTGCTTCTCTCCTTTCGTAAGTTTGTGTCACCACTGGTGACACAAATTCATATCTTTCATTTGTCGATTTTCCCGAGAACATGAAAATCGGCTTCAATAACAAAAATATAAATCTATATAGATTATACCATTATTTCTGGCTAAAATACATATTTAAAAACCTCCCAAGTAACATTCCCTGAGAGGTTTGTAAAATCTTTTTGAAATTGTACGTCCCGAAACGTATGATTAACGTTTAGAGAACTGGGAACTCTTGATTTTATTAAATTCTTGGAATGTGGTGTTGCAAACACGTTACAAACACAGGGCTTCTTATTACTCTTCAGAACACCTCATAGACTTCAATTAAGAAATCTGACAGCAAGTTCCTGAATAGCAAGTATTGGACCTTGTGCATATGTTTCTTGGGGATACATTCTTTCCAGACGTTCTGTTTCTTTCATCAAAAAAGGAATCATTTCTACATCTCCTCGAAATCCAATTACCAAGCACAACATAGATTTTAAATATTCATTCCGGATATTGTCGTATTCTTTCATAAGCCAATTGCAACAGTTTTCTTCACAGTGCAAGAAAAAATAAAGAGTATTTTCTATAAAAATATCCTGCCCGTTTTTCATAGTTTTTTCTTTTATATATGGCATCAGCACTGTTTCGTATTCCAGTAATTTACCTCTTAATCTACTTCGGTTCCCTCCCGATAAAGGCTTTCGCATCAATTTCAACAGTTCTTCCGTTGTTTCTGCTTGTTCAATCATTCTTTTCGAATGCAAATCCTCTTCAGATTCACCAAACATTTTCTCTGAAACCGCATTGGCATATTCAACTGCTTCAGACTCAAGATATAAACTATATTCAAATTTAGCTGCCGAGAAAGGTATATCCGGGTGTTTATCTAAAAATTTATGTACTTCTTTTTTACTAATGGTTGTCATAATGTTTCACAACCTCCTCCAGCAATGGCAAATCACAACATCTTCCCTTTATTCTCTTGTCATTGCCATTCAATTCTTCATCTTTCTTAAAAAGAGTATCTCTTAATCTTTTTGCTGTCAACTGAATTTGTTCCCGATCAGCTTTGCAACTTTTGCATCATATTTTTTCAAATAATTGATGTATTCATCTTTGATATTATAAAATTTCATTTTTCCTCATCTGTCAAAAAAAGAGACGACATCACTCGCCTCTTTTTCAGGTTCTCTCTTTATGGTGGAGACTCACCGCTTTTTTAGGTTCTCTCTTTATGGTGGAGACTCACCTGCTTTTTTAAGTTTCCACTTTATGGTAGAAACTCACCTAAGACAATCTCTTGTCTATAATAAGTATATGTAACTTTCTCTAAAAAATCAATATAATTCTATGATTTTACCAAAATATAAACCTCCCAAGGAACATTCCCTAAGAGGTTTGTAAATTTTTTTTGGGAAATTGAACGTCCCGAAACTTATGATTAACGTTTGGAGAACTGGGAACGCTTGATTTTGCTGGATTCTTAGAATATAGTATTGCAAACACGTTACAAATGCAGGACTTCTCATTACTCCTCAGGACACCTTAAAACTACATATGTTCAATATAAAATTCATCCTGACAACTCCGCCCCTCATTTTTTAATAGTAATTTATGCTCGTCATAGGAACGCATTCCATTCACACGAAGTATTTCCCCTATATTCTGTCTGCTACTTGGAATGATTCTGCTCTGTACCCAACGCATACTCCAGTCTGAATTCATGGTTCGAATACCTTTTTTTAAAAATAGCGACATCATAAACGGTGCTTCCTTAGGAGTAATATTTTCCGGAATGTCTATTGTGTATTTCTTTGTTCTCTCATCATAATTTAATATTCCGACGATTTTATTTCTATTATTTCTCTTGATTGCGTACCTGTTCAAAAAAACACCACCTTTTCCAAATCATTTCCCAGATTTTCTCCCTATGAATCTCTGATAAAACATGATCTATACCGTTGAAAATATAATCCTGATCTTCTATCTTCAGTTTCCAAATCTGTAAATCATATTCTTTTGGTATCAATGACAGATTATACTCCAGAGATTTTGAACCGATATAATTATTAACCGAAAAATCTCTCATCACGTCTATTTCTTTCAGAAGTTTTTCATCACCATATGTTGAAAACAATAACGATACTCCCTGATCAAACAAAGGCGCCATTCTCACACTGTCTTCTTCATCATTTCTTAACACTTCCAGATTGCTTCCGTGCCGATCTCTATTAGCAATCAAATAATCAATACAGAACATCTGGTACATATATAATCCCCAACCGTTTCTTATTGCAAACTCTAATGGAGATTCATTATCTGCTTTTTGCAAATCATAATACAAATCATACGCCAACTTTTCTTCATTATCCTTACGAAAGTTTTCTGAAACAGAAACCCATGTTTCTTGTTCTTTACCATCAATAACAATCCTTGCATGTATCAGTTTATACTTCACATGCGGAATTCTCAAAATATCCATCACCCGGCTTACAATCAATTCGTTGACACACTCATGACCAAACACCCCTCGATAACTATCATAGTTCGATAATTTGTAATATAATCTTTTCCCATTCACTTCTTCATACGCTTTCAGAAAGCACCCCGGAGTTCCCGGTGACATTTTTCTTGCCGCCCAGTCCAGATGTTTCATATCCTGTAACTCACAAATAATATCCTGCATTATGCCACCTCATCTCAAAGATTTTATTGTTCATCTGGCTCAAATTGATCCGGATATCTGTCACTTCCCTCATATCCGCACACACCCATTCTGGGAGAATTACAAACAGGCAATAAAAATTCCGGCTCATAATCTTCTCCCTCTTCATCATTTTCCGCCTCTAAACACTCATCATACCAAAAAGGTGCTCCTTCATAATAGCCTTCTGGATTAACCCATTTCGCCTCATTTTGCCCGCAGTTACTACAGAGAATTTTAGGAGGATTATTTCTTGATAGAATTACAATGTCATTATTCTTTTTTTCTCCATCGCGGCAGCTATGTATACTTAATACCAGTTCTGTGGTTGAACCAAAATCATATTCATACAAAAAGTTATCGCCGACATCTACAACGTCTTTTAAGCGATAATTCATATTTCTGGAAGGTCTTCCCCAAAAGGCGTCCGTATCCGGATTGCTTTCATATTGCTCCTCATGAATCGTAAATGCACTCAGATGCCCACAACATTCTACCCATATGTCACGGATAAACACATCCAATTCTTTTAGCGTAGTATTCTCGCTTACTTCTACAATTAACCAATAATCTTTTCGATATTTTCCAGTAATAACAACCTGAAAATATCGGCATCTTCTTTTCTCTTTTTCTTCAGCAAACTTTGCGCTTCTCTTTTTGCACGCCTGCAAATGTCGAAGCATCCCGCCTTTTGTATACTCTTTTCCACAATACTTACATAATCCTTTTGTTTGAACCGCCATTCGTTTTTCTCCAATCTATCTGTTTTTTTCGTACAACAGTATCCAACGTTTTTCCTATAACAAGTATACCATTATCTTATTAAAAAATACATAGAAAAAACTCCCCAGAGCCGAGATCCTGAAGAGTTGTAAATTCTTTTTTGAAATTGTACGTCCCGAAACGTATGATTAACGTTTGGAGAACTGTAAAACTTTGATTTTACTGGGCTTAGTGGGTGGAATGTTGCAAACTAGTATAATATCTTTTTAATATCTCGACTGTATTTGAAGAATGTGCTATAATGTCCTTAGCAAAATTTTGGAGGACATTTTCATGGGTAAAAGAGCATCATCAATCGTACTGAGCAATGACGAAAGAGAATATTTGGAACTTCAAACTCGTGCCAGAACAATTCAGGCTCAAACTGTCACGAGAGCAAGAATTCTATTATTACGTGCAGATGCTGTATCAATAGATGCAATTGCAGATAAAGTAGGTCTCAACCGCTGTAGTGTTATGCTTTGCCTAAAAAAGTTTAAAGAAGGTGGCATTGAGAATGCACTCTTCGATGCTCCTGGTCGTGGCAGAAATGCCGAGATTACCGACGAAGAAAAAGCCTGGATTATTAACATTGCCTGCCAGAAACCAATTGATTTTGGATATGCTGCTGAAACCTGGACATATGCTAAACTGACCTCACATATTCATAAAACTGCCGAAGCAGCCGGATACACAAGACTTTCTACCATTCATAAAAGTACGGTCAATACGATACTTGCTGATGCAGACATCAAACCACATAAGATAACTTATTACTGTGAAAATCGAGATCCTGATTTCGATTCAAAAATGCATAATGTCCTTCTTGTATATAAGCAGCTTGAAATGCAGTTCGATGAATCTGGAAATCTTATTGCATCGGATACTACACCAATTCATGTGCTTTCTTATGATGAAAAGCCGGGAATACAGGCGATTGCAACAGCATCTGAAGATTTAATGCCGGATGAAAATCATCCGACCATCAGCAGGGACTATGAATACAAACGTTTAGGTACTCTTTCGTTATTGGCTGCAATTGACCTACAAACAGGAGAAGCAATTCCTCTTGTAAGAGACAAGCATAGCAGCAAAGAATATATTGAGTTCTTGAGACTAATAGATGAAAAGTATCCAAAGGAAGACAAAATCCGTATAGTACTGGATAATCTAAAAGTTCATACATCAGAGGCGACCAGAAAATATCTGGCCACAGTACCTGGAAGATTTGAATTTGTATTCACACCCAAGCATGGTTCATGGCTTAACATGATTGAAGGTTTCTTTAGCAAGATGACTCGTCAGATGCTCAGAGGTATCCGTGTCCAATCTAAGGAGGAACTTACGAATCGTATCTACAAATATTTTGAAGAAATAAATGAAGAACCGATTGTGTTCCATTGGAAATACAATCTTGATGACATTGATGTATCAGAAGAAATAATTGTTGATACATTGCCCGCCAAAAAGTCGAGTTAATTAAAGGATGAAACACTAGATATTCCTGTAAGAATGTAAAACCACCATTTGGTTTGCCGCCTGAGGTTTGCACTGTAACACATGTTACCTGTTTGTTTTCAAACATCTCTTGGCATATAACCATTAAATTGTGAACTTCATGGTAACCTATGCTGATAATAAGCACTCCAGAGCTAGATAGTAGCTTTTTAGCTATTTGAAGTCTTTCATTCATAAAAGACAGCCATTTACTGTGGCGAAATCCATCGTTCTTATCTACAAAAGCGTCATCGTAGATAAAATCTTTATTTTCGGTATTGTAAGGGGGATCAATGTAGATAACGTCAATCTTGCCAGTATGGGTCTTTTCCAACAATCGGAGACTATGAAGGTTATCGCCTTCAAGAAGAAAATTGACTCCGCCTGTGGTAGTGGTGATTTCTTTGTCCGCGCATTCAGTAAATACGGGAATGTTATCCCTCATCTGTACATCAACGGCTTCTTCGTGGCGTTCCCACACGAGGCCGTATTTCTTTGCGTTTAATTCGCTTTCGATTTCTCCGAGGGCAATGAGCACCTCATCATCGTCTTTATGTTCTTCACGGATGGTTTCGAGAAATGCCAACATGCGCTGACGTTTCTCCTGCGATAAATTAGCCATCGTTCTCATCCTCCTTATCTGGTATAAATTCAATAATATCGTCCACTTTACAATTCAGCACACGACATATCTTTTCCATGGACTCCAATGATACATAGTAGTCACGGCGGAGCCTTGTGGATATATTGGCACTGTAGCCAGCCTCCTTCTGAAGCTGAGCCGGTGTCATTTCTCTATCAATTAATAAATGAAATAGCTTCTTATATGTAATAGCCATGTTCTTCCTCCATAAATTATCGTCAATAACTGCCCTCTATTTTATCACGAATATGTGAAAATATCTACTAGATAAAAATTACAATATAGCAACATTCATATCCTCCGGACATTACGATTTGGAGGATTTTTTGTTTTCTTTCGTCAAAACAGCATTCATATCTCCAGTGGGATAATGAAGGGCAAAATATTTCAAATTGTTTCGGCCGAATTCCAATATCGCCTCCATTCAGTAGTGAAGGCAGGAAATTTGAAAAATCGGTTCTTAAACCAGCAGCAGATGTCCTTTCACTGGTGAGTACAACAGAAGGAGGAAAACAGAATGGTAAAACCAGACAATATACCAATTTATCTAAAAGAGTATGGGAGTTGGTGTGACTGGAAGTTCGAAGAGAAGAAGAAAGGCCTCGCGAAGGTTCCATACAATCCGAAAACAGGAAACCATATAATCGTACAATTTAAATGAAAAAAACCTCATGACCATGAGCGAAAAAGAAAGCATAATTTATTAGGCTATAGAATGGATT
>ENA-ORMO01001404-ORMO01001404.1-human-gut-metagenome-genome-assembly--contig:-NODE-1404-length-25864-cov-4.145686_pt1 | contig 25864 bp, 23 predicted proteins | sample MGYA00242106_ERZ509001 | MGnify/ENA primary metagenome ERZ509001 (study PRJEB26280, sample SAMEA2338736) | human gut metagenome | biome: human gut; feature: human-associated habitat; material: faeces...
CCAACTTCTCATAATGAGAATTATCCCTTCTGAAAATGACGGATTCGTGCTTATCTTTTTTGATTTTACCTTCGGCAACTAACTTTTGCTTCTCCGCACGAATACGCTCCAAAAGGATGGAAGCTGGCTCATCAGCAGGATCTTGTGGTACAAGTTTCCCTTGTACTGCTTCCTGCAGAATCGACTTTTTAATCAGATCTGGGAACTGAGTATTTAGATTGTTTAGTTGTTTTTCTGCCTGTGCATATTTATCCAAGAAAGGCTCGAACTCTTTTATCTTGGTAACAATTCGATACTGCTCAGATAGCGGTGGTAGTGGAAACAACAAAGAGTGTAAAGCGTTTGCAGACAGTCCCTGGATGCCAATACCTTTTCCGCCAATCCATCCTGCGTGCTTGTAAAGGAAAAAGATGTAGTAATAGTATTCGGTACATATTTCAGAATAAGAACGCAGCCTGTGGATATGGTTTTGTATTCTAATATCTGTGTCATATGGCCAGATTGCTGCCCTCCCAATATCTCCGCCTTCACAAACAAGCAGATCGCCCTTGGTTACAGTGCATTTCTCAATTTCCGATTCGGAAAAATACATTTCTCGTAGAGAATCAATTTCAAACCTGTTCCAGTAAAGATTGGACGTAGTAATGTATGTGAGTAACTCACCAGAACGATTAGACGCATTCAAAGCTTTACCGGTATTGTGCTGATAAATTTCTCCTAATCGAACCCACTCCCAACTGTCTGGGATCTCAAACGGAACCTCATCAGCAATACACACTGGCTCGTTTTTGCCGACTTTCTCATAAGGCAAATTATCGGTAGGGTACATGAATTTACGATAGAATAACTTAATCCCAATTTGGGACGAAGTTATAAATTGGTTTTTAGATAAGTTATTGATAAGAATTTATAATCTATAAAAATGAGTATCGGGATTTTTCTATCCATGGGAATTTAATTTTTACATTATTTATGCTGATGTTACCACTTCGGACCAAGTTGGACCGAAGTGATAACACAACGTCCCGATAATTTATCAGGAATAAAAATAACTTCTGCGCAAGTTGAGCAGAAGTTAAAATTGTCAGTTATCGCTTCTGACTTCGTGCCAACTTGGCACAAGATTGCTTCTCGCCAAATTGACGAGAGGTACGATTCCTGCTCTTTGACTTGTTCCCGATTTGGGAACAGGTCAGATCGTGAGAACTCTTAATTTCACTTGTATCCAAGTTGGGCACAAGTTCAAAATACCAAAAGAGAATTTTGGCTTGTGGAAGAATTGGTCACAGGCAGTATAGAGAAATTATTCCCAAGCTGGGAATAATTTAGAGCCATATTTTGACCATTCACAAATCGGCAAGCAGTGTAAACCTGTACAGGTTCACTTATTTTCTCGATTTTCCCTCTGGGTCAATCTTCGCAAATTGCTTGTTGGGGAAGCATCCCCAATCCCCTTTGAACGGTATCTGCGATACCGGCTACTCGTTCATTCTGAACGCTTTTGTAGATACTACTTCTGGACAAATTGTCCAGAAGTAAAAACTATTTTTAGAAAAAACTCTGATGCAATTTCTACCGAAACAAAAATATTTCTTTAACGCAGTTCTGCATACTTGTTTTTTCTACATTTATCCGGTAGAATAGACATAGGAAACAGAATGTCTGTTCGAACTTAATTTTATAGTTTTGTGGGATTACCCGATTTAAAGTCTGACATATTTTTGTGAGGATAAATTCTTCTTCACGTTGGCTGTTACATAGAACCATCAGAAAAGTGCATGTTTTATTGTACTTGTTTCTTGATGCTCTGTGTGACAGCTTTTTTGTTTTTCTTCCACCCAACTTGGGCGGAAGTTAGCAGACGACACACGAAGGAGGAAATAAATGACTAACGAATTTGATTTTAATGTAAAACAAGATGATTATGAGGAGTGGTTCAGCCAAATCAGTCAAACAGAGGAAAATAATTGCCTAAAGTTTTCTGCGCCAGACCCTTATGCAAAATGCGTTCGTTCTCAAGAAAGTTCAAATAGAATATTTGCCAAAACAGACACAGACGGAAACATCCATGCAGATAATCTCTCCGCTTACTGGATACCGCAGCTTACACTTCAAAAGGAAATTGGAGGTACAGTTTATACAGTTACCGGATACTATGAGGGCAAAACGGATTTTATTCGTAAGTTAGAGCGAATGATTGTTGACAGAATGCACAGAGCTATGGAGGGTGACACCGATGACAAATAACAAATTGTTTGATACAATAACCTTGACTAATCAAGAACTGCCAGTTGCCCCTATGAAGGAGGAAACAGAAATGTTAAGGGCAACAGATAAAATAACCGCTTTATATTGCAGACTCTCCCAAGAGGATGCGTTGGCTGGCGATAGTAATTCTATTGTGAATCAGAAAAATATCCTGCTTCAATATGCAAAGGATAATCGCTTTCCGAACCCAACTTTTTTCGTAGATGATGGCTACAGTGGCACTACTTTTGACCGCCCAGGATTTCAGAAAATGCTGGATGAAATCGAATCCGGCAATGTGGCAATTTGTATCACAAAAGATCTCTCCAGACTTGGCAGAAACTCTGCTATGACAGGGCTGTACACCAATATCACATTCCCGAAACATGGTGTCCGATATATTGCCATCAATGACAATTTTGATACCAGCGACCAAAACGGCATGAGTATTGATATGGCAGGTATCAAAAACTGGATCAATGAGTTTTACGCTCGTGATACCAGTCGCAAAATCAGAGCCGTTAATAAGTCAAAAGGTTCTCGTGGCATCCCACTGACTACTAATGTCCCTTACGGGTACATAAAGAACCCGGATAATCCGGCTCAGTGGCTTGTAGATGAAGAAGCTGCCATTGTGGTGAAGTATATCTTCAAGATGGCAATGGAAGGACGTGGACCAAGCCAGATTGCATCGCAGCTGACCAAGGAAAAAGTACTTACACCGACAGCCTACAAGCAGAAACAGGGATTAAATACCCCACAGGCAACACCTGAGAATCCAAGCAAATGGCACCAGACAACGGTACGAAACATTTTGGAGCGCAGAGAGTACACCGGCTGTACCGTTAACTTCAAGACTTTCACCAATTCTATCTGGGACAAGAAAAAACGTGAGAATCCGATAGAGAATCAATCCATCTTTTATGATACTCATGAAGCAATCATCCCGGAAGATATATTCGAAAAAGTTCAGGTACTGCGACAGAATCGTCACCGCAGAAGCAAGACTGGAAAAACAAGCTTGTTCTCCGGTTTGGTATATTGTGCCGATTGTGGAGAAAAGCTGTACTACTGCACAGCTAATAATTTTGAAAAAAGACAGGATTTCTTCGAGTGTTCCACACATCGTAAAAACGATGAAAAATGCAAATCCCACTATATCCGAGCAGTCGTCTTGGAAGATATGGTGTGGATGCATATGGAAACAGTCATCAGCTATATTCTCCGCTATGAAGATCACTTCCGTGCAGTTGTTCAGGAAAGTATGAGCATGGAGAGCAAGGAAAAGATTCAGGCATGGAAAAAACAGCTTACGCAGGCTGAAAAGCGTATTGTAGAGTTGGACAGGCTGTTCGTGAAGATTTACGAGGACAATGCTAAAGGAAAGCTGTCTGATGAACGTTTCTCCATGATGAGTGCAAACTATGAGGAGGAACAGAAAAAACTCAGAATGGACGCTGTAGAGCTTCAGAAGAGCATTGAAGATCAAGAGCACCGGAGTGAACGACTGGAAAAGTTTATCCGAAAAGCAACACACTATCAGGATTTAGATTCACTGACACCGGATGCTCTGCGAGATATGGTCAGTGCTATTTATGTAAGTGCACCGGATAAATCTTCGGGTAAACGTCAGCAGAAAATCGAAATCTATTATGATGGTGCAGGGTTTATTCCGCTGAGTTTATTGACGCAAAGAGAAACGGCGTAACCGAAGTCACGCCGTTTTGTCCCCGAAAATCGGGATTTTTAAATTTTACTGTTTTATGGGCACCGCCCTAATCAGGACCGTTTTTTGGAGTGGCAGGCGAATGAAGGGGCCGCCGAACTTCTTCTCCCCGCACGTGTTCTCCTCCCCCTTGTTCGGGAACGGTATCCAGCACTACATACATGGAAAGACTATCTACGCTTTAAAGGGGAATTGGCAGAGAATTTTCGCATCACGGAAGCTGTGGTCACCTTCCGTTTTGAGAGTCTCAAATACGAGATCACGCAATATCTCTCTGGAATCCCGTACGAGGAAGTCCGTATTCTTTCTTCCGCCAAGCAGCGCGAGTCCGGGCTCCACATAAAATCGCTCAATGATCTGGAAGCCGAGTGTCTAGCGCAGGAATCCGACCGACTTCGCCGCATTCATAGGCGCATGCTGGACTTTCATTCCATCGATATAGCATACGATCGCCGTTAAAAGGCCATATTGCTTCTCTTCGTTTCGGATGCAAGACGATCCCCTCGTGGGATTATCTGCTAAAGGTATCCTGATTCCGAGGAATGCACATTTACAAATCCAACATAGATGTAATCATAGAAATTGGATCACCAAAAGGCAGGCTATATTCCGGTATCATGTCACTCAAACTCTGGCATATGATTCAAGGCGTTCAACTGCTTTTTAATTCCAGGGGTGGGCACAAAAATGTTGCAAATCGTTCTGGCCAGAGCGATTGGAGCTGCAATTGGCATGGTTCTAATCGCTGTAATTTATGTAATCCTACAGAACTTGGCTCAAAAAGGTATACGAGTTTTCCAGCATGAGGCTGTTCGATGGATCTGTTCGTTTATCTTAGGAATCCTACTTTTCATTTTGGGCGCAAGTATATTATGTATATAACTGTAGCGGCCGTAGATGGTTTCCTACGATTGCCATTCCTATGCGTCTAAAATCATTTTATTGGATCTATCTGCAACGTATCAAAGGGATTCGTAGTCATAACCATCGGCTAGTCCGGTGGTTTAAAAGGGTCCTATCAGCACCTATTACCGGCAAGCGTCTCAAAAGGCATGGAGCTACATTCTCCCGCTTGCATCACTTGCCCCATAGCCCGTAAACGGGCATCACCGTTCTCGCGGTAACTTTCTGTCAACAAAGATTGTCGTTAACGACTCACTTTGCCTGATGCTTGAAGCGAAAGCCTTTTTACAAGGCTTTTCCACCGGTTCTGCCGGGGATTTTCGAGGTACAAAAAGAGTCCAGCAGGAAATGTTCTGCTGGACTCTTTTTTTGGCTTTTTACCTTTAACTATTTTTATCCACTGTATGGAATTTCTTCAAATTACCGGTCTTGTTGCTGCGCTTGTCCAATTCGGCCTCCACTTCCTCCATGGAAATGCCGGATTGTACCATCAAAACAGTCAAGTGATAGAGCAGATCTGAGATCTCCATCACAGTTTCGCGATTCTCGCCGTTTTTCGCCGCGATGATAACCTCGCTGCACTCTTCTCCGCATTTCTTCAGGATTTTATCCAAACCCTGCTCAAAAAGATAACAGGTATAAGACCCCTCCGTATGACTATCCCTTCGGCTCAAAACAGTTTCATATAAGTTTTTGAAGGTGTCGTTCATAACCACTCATCCCTTCTACATATCTTCAGATTGGTGCTTCTCTCTGCCAAATCTTATGAAAAAAACAACTATGCGCGCCAGTGTGGCAAGCTGGCCCTGTCTGTTCTACCTGTACCAACAACGTATCATCGTCGCAATCCCCATGAATACAGATTACCTTCTGTAAATGGCCGGAAGTTGCCCCTTTATTCCAAAGCTCTTGTCTGGAACGGCTGTAAAACCAGGTATATCCTGTCTCAAGGGTTTTTTTCATGGATTCCCGGTTCATATAGGCGAGCATCAGCACTTCATTTGTACCGGCTTCCTGTACAATGGCAGGCAGAAGGTCTGCTTTCTGGAAGAAGCGCTCGATAAAGGCATCATCGATTCGATTCATCGCTTCCGTCATGCCTCCTTGACTCCTTTACAAAGGTCAACCGCCTGGCGTAGACTGAGGTCACGGGTATACAATGCACGGCCACAAATCGCACCGTGCAGCTTCAATGCCGTGAGTACCACAATATCCGTCAAACTACTGACCCCACCGCTGGCAATCACCTTACAGGAAACCGACCGGTTGAGCTTGTCCAGCATTGTAAAATTGGGGCCATCCATCATTCCATCACGAGAAATATCGGTGAAAATAATATACTTTACTCCGACATCTTCCATGTGCTTCGCCAAATCAATATAATTCACTGTGGAGGTCTGCGTCCAGCCTTCCGCTGCAACATTTCCGTCGATCGCGTCAATTCCGACGGCAATTTTATCCCCATATTTCGAAACAGCTTCCTTGACAAGTGCAGGATTGTTCAATGCAGCAGAACCTAAAATGACACGGGAGATTCCATGCTGCATATAATAATCAATTGTCTCCATGTTACGGATTCCGCCGCCCAACTCAACCTTCAAGTTGCACTGCTTCAATACTTCAAAGATCAGGTCCGTATTGACTGGAACAGCATCTTTTGCACCGTCCAAATCCACCATGTGGAGCCACGTCGCACCCATCGCTTCAAAGGCTTTGGCCGTATCCGCTGCACTCTCCGCAACGGTATAAGCGGAGTCGTACTTCCCCTGTACCAAGCGAACACATTTACCATCTTTGATGTCAATTGCAGGCAGAATAACCATACTTCTTGCCTACCTCCTATTCCGTATTTCCATAAGATTCCGTTACAAAAAGGAGTTACAGACCGAACGTCACAGGGAACCTTTGGTGGAAAGAACTCCTTCCTCGGTTTGGGTGGATGCAAGCCGGAGAGCATGTGCGACCGCCTTAAAGATAGCCTCCACTTCGTGGTGCGCATTGGCGCCATACTCCAAACGGACATGCAGGGTTATACCAGCATTGGTAGCAAACGCACGCATGAATTCTTCTGTCAGGCACAAATCATATTCCCCTGTACGCTCCTGCGAAAAGTTTGCCCGAAAAGCCAGAAACGGCCTTCCGCTGACATCGACCGCTGCAAAGGCCAACGCCTCATCCATCGGCACATAAAAGCTACCAAAACGTGCAATACCGGATCGATCTCCAAAGGCCTGTGCAAACGCCTTTCCCAAGACGATTCCAGTGTCCTCCACGGTGTGATGCCCATCCACGTACAGATCTCCTATGGTTTTGACCTGTAGTCCAAACCCGCCATGTACGGCAAAAGCACTCAACATATGATCGAAGAAACCGATTCCGGTCGAAATGTCCACAGCGCCGCCATCCAGTGAAAGCGATACTGCAACATCCGTTTCTTTTGTCTTTCGAGTTTCCTGTGCGGTTCTCATAGCTGTACCTCGCTTTTTGAATCCAATTTATTTTACACCATTTTTATGGATTTGTGGAGGATGAAACAAGAGATTCTAAATTTTTTAACAATTGCGCATTTTCTTCTTCGCTGCCCGCAGTAATTCTGAGCGTATCGCCCATAAAACGCACGGCAATTCCCTTCGATAGAAGTCCTTCGAAGATTTCTTTCGCCCGCGGCATCCTCACCAACACAAAATTGGTGCAGCTGTCATAGACGTACATCTGCTCAGGATACCTCGTTTCCAGATCTTTTAAGCCAGCTTGTAATGCCTTACGAGACAGGATGATCTCATCCAGTGCACGGTGGAGCAATTCCGGAGAGCGCATAACCAAAGCGCCCATTTTTTGCGTAATGGCATTCACATTGTAGGGCGACTTCACTGCACGTAATGTCCGCGTCAGCGTCGGATTTGCAACAGCAAATCCAAGGCGGATCGCCGCCATACCAAACGCCTTGGAACATGTCCGCAGGATGATCAAATTGTCATACTGTGCGACTTCCCCCAAAAGGGATTGATCCCAAAAGTCCATGTACGCTTCATCCAATACGACGAGCGCAGAAACGGAGGTGATCAGCTTTCGCACCTCTTCCCGGCGCAATCCCAGGGAAGTCGGATTGCAAGGATTGGAAAACAAAACGACTTTCGCGCCGCTTTCACGAACTTGGACGATCAAATCATCTACATCGATGGACAAATCCTCTTTTTTCTTATAAACAACGCTTTCCGCCTCTGCCAAGGAACCATAAAAGCGATACATGGAGAAATCCGGCTCCACGGTCAAGAGTTTGTCCCCCCGCATCAGGAATGATGTAGCAATGATAAACAACCATTCGTCTGAACCATTGCCCGCTGTCACAAGTGCTGGGTCCACGCCATAGTAAGCCCCAAAGCTCTCACAAAGTTCGGTGGCATATGGGTCGGGATACCGATTGAACGCTACATCTGCCATGGAGTACTGCGCTTTTTCCAAAAGTTCCATAGGCAACTCTAAAAAGGATTCATTGGCATCCAGACGGATGGAATAATTCCCTGCAATCGGATCATACGGTTGCAGATCCTTTAATTTGTTGTTGAGCATATACGGCATTGTCGTCCCTCCGTTCTTATTCACGCACATCAATCAGACGACACGCGATTACTGCGCACACGGATGGAATTGGCATGCGCGGTCAGGCCTTCTGTCTCAGCCAACTTGATAACATCCTCTTTGGCCTGCATCAAAGCATCCTCTGTATAATAGATAAAACTGGATTTCTTGACAAAGCTGTCCACGGAAAGCGGCGAGAAAAATCGCGCTGTCCCACTGGTGGGAAGTACATGGTTGGGTCCGGCAAAGTAGTCGCCCAGCGGTTCCGGCGACCAGTTTCCAAGGAATACCGATCCCGCGTTATCAATCTTCCCAATGAATTCCATCGGATTGGCGGCACAAACCTCCAAATGCTCTGGCGCCAGTTCATTTGCAAATGCAACTGCTTCCTCCATATCGCCACACAACATCACCGCCCCAAAGTTGTCAAGAGATTGCTGAATGATCTCCTTTCGGGATAGGCGCTCTATTTGACGGTAAATAGCCGCAATCGTCTCCTCCGCGATGCGCTCCGAAGTCGTGAGCAAAATTGAAGAAGCCAAGGGGTCGTGTTCTGCTTGGGACATCAGATCAGCTGCCAAGAACTCTGGATACGCTGTATCGTCCGCAAGAATCAAAATTTCGCTTGGACCGGCGATCATATCGATGTCCACGGTCCCATAGAGCTGGCGCTTAGCAGTAGCCACAAAAATATTCCCCGGGCCGACAATCTTATCCACCTTCGGAATGCTCTCTGTGCCAAATGCCAGAGCAGCAACTGCCTGTGCGCCGCCTACCAAGAATACACGGTCCACGCCGGCAACTAAGGCGGCAGCCATAATATCTGGGTTAGGCTTTCCGTCTTTCCCAGGCGGAGTTACCATCACCAGCTCCCGTACTCCGGCGATTTTGGCGGGAATCGCATTCATGAGTACAGAGGACGGATAAGCGGCCGTTCCACCGGGTACATACAACCCCACGCGAGCCAGACCGCGCACACGTTGGCCCATGATGACTCCATTGGACTCCGTTTGCAACCAGCTCTGTTGCTTTTGCCGTGCATGGAAATCCCGGATATTATCTGCCGCCCGCTCCAACGCCGCCACAAAGGCCGGATCGCATGCCCGGACCAATTCCCGCATATCCGCCTGCTCAATCACCAGTTTTTCTGGCGCGCTTCCGTCAAATCGTTCTGTATACATGCGCACAGCTGCATCCCCGTCACGGCGTACAGTTGCTATGATTTCTGCAACAGCATCGTCCACTTTTTTACCGGAGTTTGCGCTGCGTTCCTTCAATTGTTCGATAAAAGCGCGGCCAAACGCCCCGCCTTCCTTCACATACTGGATCAACGTTTCCGTCCTCCTTACTGATATTCCTTTACCTGTTCCATTTGCGCAACTAGTTCTTCAATTTCCGCCTTGCGCAATTTTAGGCTTGCAGTGTTCACAATCAGTCGAGCTGAAATATCGCAGATGGTGTCCACGACTTCCAAACCATTCTCTTTTAGCGTTGTGCCGGTTTCTACAATGTCGACAATTGCATCGGACAGCCCTAAAAGAGGCGCCAGTTCCACCGAGCCTTCAATCTTAATGAAACGAATATCCATCGCTTTGCTTTCAAAGTAATTGCGCGCAACGTTGGGGTACTTGGTAGCAATGGTGCGGCTGGTATAACCGCTGAAAAAATCGCTGCCTTTCGGTGCAGCCAATGCAAATTTGCAGCGTCCAAAACCTAGGTCCAGCACCTCATAAAAGCTGGTGCCATTTTCCATAATGGTGTCTTTTCCCACCACTCCCAGATCACATACGCCGTGCTCTACATAGGTAATGACGTCTGCCGCCTTTGCAAGAACCACTTCCAAGCTGTTTCCCACTGGCAAAATCAATTTTCGTCCCTTATTGTGTACTGCACCACAGTCGTAGCCAATGCGTTCCAACAGGGCTACGGTGTCTTTTTCAAGCCTGCCCTTGGTCAGGGCGATTCTTAATGGTTTCATACTGTCTCCTCTACGATATCGATGGTTTCCACCGTGTCACACACACAGTCAACCCGGCGAATCCCACGCATCTTCGCATAATCGAGCGCTTCTTTCCTCGTCTCAAACACGGAACTTTCACATTTACGCCCCTCCCCTGCCAAACGGGATGCATACTGCAACGCCTTGATCTCATATCCTTCGTCGCTGTGTACCAAAATCTCCACTGGAGGCGGCGCCTGAATCCGGCCCTGCTTGAGCAACAATTCCGCCAGCACATCCACGTTGATTCCAAATCCGACCGCAGGCATCGGTGCGTCAAACTGCGCCAAAAGGTTGTCATAGCGCCCCCCTAACAGAACGGCATCGCCTACATTTTCCACATAGGCGCTAAAAATAATATCTGTATAATAGTCATTGCGCTGTACCAGCCCCAAGTCTACAATCATGCGGTCGCCGAGGCCTAGGTCTACCAACGCGCGGTACAACTCATGTAGATAAGCCAGCGTCTTACTAGACGCGTCATCGCTACAGAGTGGTGCAGCCTGTGCAAAGACCTCTTCGCCGCCAAACAACCGCGGCAAACGGCGCATCGCATCAACTGAACAACTATTTTCCAATTTATCCAAAATTGTATTCAACGCCGCATAGTTCTTGGATTCAATTGTACTGCGGATATCTTCCCGCAAGTCATCATTGATAGGCAGCTGTGCAGCTAAGGCCCGGAAAAAACCCGCGTGTCCCAACTCTAAGCGGAAATTCGGCACGCAACGGCTCAACGCTTCTACCGCAGTGACAATCACTTCCAAATCCGCCCGGCGCCCCGGTGCGCCCAACAGCTCAATACCGGTCTGTGTTGCCTCGTTATTTCGGCCCGTCAGGCCCGGATTGCTGCGATAAATTTTTTGATTATAATACAGGCGCACTGGTTTCGGCAATTTCTGCAATCGAGTGGCGGTCAGACGTGCGATTGGAATCGTAGAATCCGGCCGCATCACCATCAAACGGCCATGCCGGTCGCTCATCTTATACATGGTCTCCTGGCTAATACCCGAGAAATCCGGATCAAATACGTCGTAAAACTCCAACCCCGGCGTAACCACTTCGTTGAAGCCACGGGACGAAAAGACCTGGGACAATGTCTGCTCTACGTAGCGCCGCGCTAGACATTCTTCAAAGAGCAAATCCTTTGTCCCTTCTGGCGTGATCTTATTGTATTTCTTCATAAAAACCTACCGTTTCTGATTCAAATTGGAGCAAAGCATTTCGCGCCTCGCTTTAGCGTGGTAATATAATATCATAGCAAATCAACTGTGTCAACCTTTTTGCAACATCTTTCCAGAAGGAAACCTCAGAGGCTATTCCTAAAAAACAGGCCTGCTTTATGCAGGCCTTCATCCAATCAAATCCTTCAGAGCATCCAGGCGGTGGATCGTATAATTTACCCGGACCCCCGCAGGAACCTCTCCACCCTTCGGGCAATACCAACAGGTATCGATTCCGGCATTGTTTCCACCCTGAATATCAGAGCTCAATGAATCGCCGACAATCAGCGTTTTCTTCGGGGAGAATCCGGGAATGCGTGCAAATACATAATCAAAGTATTCCTTCATCGGCTTCTGATACCCTGCATCCTCAGAGACAAAAATTCCTTTCATAAAGCGATCCAGTCCAGAGTCGCGCAGACGGCTGTATTGCGTGCGTGATACCCCATTGGTCACAATATACAGATCACAGAATTGTGCGCAATAGGCGCAAATCTCCTTCGCGCCAGGAATCAAGAACGCCCCACGCCCTAATTCTTCCTGGTATTCATCCTCAAATGCACGGCCGTCTCCTTCGATACCGGCCGCTTGGAACAGATCGACAAACCGGCTATAGATGACTTGTTCCCGGGAGATTTCTCCACGCTCAAATTGCTTCCAAAGTTTACGGTTGATACTATGGTACATCTTTTTGATCGAGTGATCCAGCGGATAGCCATGACGGCGAAAAGTCGCCTCCAATGCAACGCGCTCCGCCTCTTCAAAGTCCAGCAGTGTGCCATCCACATCCAGCAACAGCGTCGTGTAGTTACCCAACTCACACTCTCCTATCTTTTTTGTAATTACCTTTAGTCAACCGGCTCATCCAATTTGATTTTCGAAAGTATATCGCCCTGTTCCGCGGCTTTTCGATAATAACGCACGGCTTTTGCCCGGTCAACCTCGCACCCCAAGCCCCAATAGTACAGGTCGCCCAGCTTTCGATATGCTTCAAAGCAGTTTTGGCTGCAAGCATGCTCATACCAAAACTTTGCACGTTCATATCCCCAAGCGGTACGCTGGCTGGCATAAAGATTTGCTACATCGACTTGGGACAGCGCATGTCCATGCCGGGCTGCCCGTTCATACCATCGAATGGCTGTTTCTAGGTTCGATTCTACACCCAAGCCATATTGATAGAGATAGGCTGTATTGTATTGCGAATCCACTTGTCCAGCTTCTGCTGCCTTTTGAAACCATCGCAATGCTTCTTTAAAATCTCTCTTTACAAAGCCATATCCCAAATAATACATTTGACCTAATTCAAATTGCGCCTCAATTTGGTTAAACTCTGGCTCGGATGCTCTTCGGAACCACTCCGCGGCTTTCAAATAATCCGGGGGATGTTCCCCGTACCCCTCTTTATAAAGCTTTGCCAACCGATAACAAGCATAGGAATCATTCCGCTCTGCGGCTTTTTCCCACCATCCTACCGCATCATCAAATTGCAAAAGCAGCTCGCATACTTCCGCCAAAGGCCGGTAAGCACTCGAATATCCATTTTCGATTGCTCGCTCATACCAGCGCTCGGCTTCTTTTAAATCACGTTTACAGCCTAATCCCGTTCTGTACAACCACGCCAAACCTTCCATCGCTGGAACATATCCATTTTGGGCCGCTTTCTCTTCCCATTCAAAGGCTTTATCAAAATCCTGCCGCCCGGCAATCCCCTTGTAATACAAACTGGACAAGCGGTACTGTGCCGCCGGCTCGTTCCGACCGGCAGCCTCCCGTAAATAGTCGATTCCTTTTCTCTCATCCAATGGGACAAGAATCCCTTCGGAATACATGTAGCCCAAAAGGAACTGGGACTGCAAATCCCCCCGTTTTGCTTTCATTTCCAATGTCTCGATGTAACGCTTTAATCCCTGGGACGGCTCCACCTTTCCCTTTTTGTCCCTTGATATACCTACATCCATAGGACTATCGGACAAAAACTGGTTTAATCCCTTCTGAAACACACCGAAATTCCTAGACGCAATCCCGCATTTGGCCCAGCGGTCATATAAGATTTCGAGATCATCTTTGGATTGAAGATCCAGACATTCAATTCCATCTAAGGGCGTTCGTTCCAAATCTTTGTACGTGACTGGCGACACGGTCAAAGGGTAGATCTCTTGGTTCAGTGCCCAAGCTGCCCCCAATTCTGCTAAACAAAATGGACTTTCCAAATATGCTTGTGTGAGAAGGATGACAACTGCTTTGCAGCCTGTAATTGCCCTTTGTATGCTGGGGATAAACGGTTTTCCAGGGGGCAAAGTCCCTTTCATAGATGTGCAAAATATTTCCTGCCTATGAATGTCCATCGATGAAACGAAAAAGTCGATCACACGTTCCACCAATTCTTTATCCGCACTCGCATGGCTGAAAAAGATCTGGTTTTTCATCCACTATGCCACCCCTTATTGTTCCTATCCGTCCATGCATTCCATGGCGCGGGTATATTCTTCCGCCGCATGACGGTTACTTTCAATTTCCGCCTCCGAGAGAGGGCGGCACACCCTTGCAGGCACCCCCATCACCAGGGAACCATCCGGTATCTGCATCCCCTGGGTGACCAGCGCAGAAGCTCCTATGATACAATTTTTACCGATATGCGCTCCATTGAGTACCACCGCTCCCATTCCAACTAGGGAATTATCATCAATGGTACAACCGTGCAGAATGGCTCCATGGCCTACGGTTACGCCGTCTCCAATTCGAATTGGGTGGCCTTCGTCCACATGCAGTACGCAACAATCCTGAATATTTGAGTGCGCGCCGATCTGAATCGGCGCGTTATCCGCACGCGCCACCGCATTGTACCATACAGAGCTCTTCTCGCCGAGAGAAATATCTCCCACAAGAACAGCGCCGCGTGCGATCCGAGCCGTAGGTGCAATCCTTTGCTTTTGTCTCATCTGTTTCGCCTCATTTTTATATCAGAACAATGTCATCTGGGAACTCGCCGGCAGATCTTTTAAAGCGCCTGCCTGCGCTAACATCTCGATGACCGCTTTCGTCACCTTTGCTCGAGTCTGTAGGTCATCGATGGAAATGTATGGCCCTCCTGTCTCGCGCGCTTCTGCCAAAGCTGTTGCAGCTGCCTCTCCAACACCAGCCAACGAGGAAAACGGTAGGCGGATTTTTCCATCTTCCACCTGATACTTTTTCGCATCCGACTGGTAAAGGTCCACAGGAAGCACCTCAATACCACGCGCCAGCATCTCATTCGCAATCTGAAAGGTGGAATAGGCCGCTTCCTCTTTGGCGCTCGCCTCTTTTCCCTTCATGCTGATTTCATTCATACGGCGGCGCACCGCTTCACGCCCCTGAATCACAGTCGCGCCATCGAAGTCTTCCCCGCGTACACTAAAATAGGCGGCGTAATACTCCACCGGCCGGTGTACTTTATACCATCCAAGCCGCAAGGCCGAAATCATATAGGCTGCCGCATGCGCCTTTGGGAACATATACTTGATTTTTAAACAGGATTCAATATACCATTCCGGCACGTCATGATCCCGCATGGCCTGCTTGTGCTCGTCTGTCAAGAGCTTTGGAGCTTTCCCCTTACGCACAATCTCCATAATTTTAAACGCCATTTTGGGCTCCAGCCCCTTGTGCAGGAGATAGGTCATAATGCTGTCACGCGTACCGATGACTTCTGAAATGGTACAGGTTCCCTTCTTGATGAGATCCTGCGCATTGCCTAACCACACGTCCGTACCATGCGACAGGCCGGAAATCTGCAATAGATCGGAAAAAGTCTTTGGTTTTGCATCTACCAACATCTGCCGGACAAACGGCGTCCCCAATTCAGGAAGAGAAAACGTCCCAGTCTGGCAATCGATGTCCTCTGCTGTGACGCCCAGGGCTTTTGGCGATTCAAACAGCGACATGACTTCCGGGTCACTCATGGACACAGACATCACAGGAATTCCCGTGTATTCTTCCAAATAATGATAGATGGTCGGGACGTCGTGCCCAAGCTCATCCAACTTACAGATCGTGTCGTGGATGGAATGGAAGTCGAAATGTGTCGTTATGTTGTCAGAATTCTGATCGTTTGCCGGGTGCTGAACAGGGCAAAACTCAAAGATGTCGTGTCCCTTGGGGACAACGACCATGCCGCCAGGATGCTGTCCAGTCGTCCGCTTGATACCTGTACAGCCGATCGCCAAGCGTTGTTCCTCCGCGCGATGCAACACCGTATTATGTTCTTCCGCATACTTCTTTACAAATCCAATGGCTGTCTTATCCGCAACCGTTGCAATCGTACCGGCTTTAAAAACGTGATCCTTACCAAACAGGGTCTCCGTATACCGATGTGCGCCGGATTGGTATTCGCCAGAAAAATTCAAGTCGATATCCGGCGTCTTGTCGCCGTCAAAGCCAAGGAAGGTTTCAAAGGGAATGGTATGGCCGTCCCGGTTATAATCCGTTCCGCACTTAGGGCATTTTTTGGGTGGGAGGTCAAAGCCGGACCCGTAACTTCCGTCCGTGATAAACTCACTATTTTTACAGTTTGGACAAATATAATGCGGGCAAAGGGGGTTGACTTCCGAGATACCGGACATACTGGCGACGAAGGATGAACCAACCGAACCACGTGAACCGACAAGATATCCGTGGGCCTCGGAGTCGGCCACCAATTTTTGTGCAGTCATGTACAATACCGAGAAACCGTGTTTGTTGATCGACCCAAGCTCCCGGTCCAAACGATCCTGGACAATCTTCGGGAGCGGATCTCCATAGACTTCTTTCGCTCGCTTCCAGCAGATTTCATTCAGCTGTTCTTCTGCGCCATCAATGAAAGGCGGGAATACCCCTTCTGGAATGGGGCGCACCTGCTCCACCATATCGGCAATCTTCTGGGTATTGGTGACAACCACCTCATAGGCTTTTTCTTTACCAAGATAGGCGAATTCTTCCAACATTTCCGCTGTGGTGCGCATATAAAGTGGCGCCTGATGATCGGCGTCGTCGAACCCCTGTCCAGCCATCAATATTTTGCGGTAATCCCCGTCTTTGGGGTCTAAAAAGTGTACGTCGCAGGTGGCAACCACAGGCTTGTTGAGCTTTTCTCCCAACTTGACAATGGTACGGTTAAATTCACGCAATGTCTCTTCGTTCGGCACGTCGCCATTGCGTACCATAAACAAATTGTTTCCCAACGGCTGGATTTCTAAATAGTCATAAAATCCGGCAATGTCACACAGCGTATTCCAAGGCTGCCCATTGAAGATTGCACGGTACAGTTCACCAGCCTCGCAAGCGCTACCTATGAGCAACCCCTCGCGGTATTTGGTCAATACGCTCTTGGGAATACGCGGCTTTTTGAAGAAATAGTCGAGATGGGAAAAAGAAATCAATTTATATAGATTCTTCAAACCTGTCTGATTTTTTACCAAAATAATCTGATGATAAGGGCGCATCTTCTTTGGGTCGCCCCCGGCCAATGAGGTATTAATATCCTTAACTGTCTTTGCTCCGGTATCCTCTTTTAGGCGAGTCATCAGGACAATAAAGATCTTAGCCAGTACGGCTGCATCATCACAAGCGCGGTGATGGTTAAATGGGTCCAATTTCAAATGCTTTGCCACCGTATCCAGCTTGTGATTTTTTAAATCCTTGAGCATTGCCCGACACATGGGGAGCGTATCAATATAGGCATAAGGGAACCCCAGCCCACAGCGTTCCGAAGCAATCCGAATAAAGGAAGTATCAAATTCTGCATTGTGTGCAAGCAGAACCGCATCCTTCCCACAAAAAGCATAAAACTGTTCCAGCGCTTCCTTTTCCAAAGGAGCGTCCTTCACCATCTCATCCGTGATCCCTGTCAATTCTGTGATCTTGGGCGGAATAGGCATCTGTGGATTGACAAATGTGTCAAAACTGTCCACCACTTCACCGTTGCGAATGCGTACCGCACCTATTTCCGTGATTCGCTCCTTATTAGGGCTCAAACCGGTTGTCTCAATATCAAAGGAGATGAATTCGTCATCCAGCGTGTTTTCGGAATTGCCTGTGACCGCTGGAACCATGTCGTTGATGAAATACGACTCAACGCCGTAGATCACCTTAAATTTTCCGCCCTTTCCGGTAATTCGCTCCAAAGCATTCATCGCGTCTGGGAATGCCTGTGCAACGCCATGGTCTGTAATCGCAATGGCAGGCTGGCCCCATTCATAGGCGCGATTAATCAAGTCCTCCGCAGAACTCACGCCATCCATACTGGACATATTGGTGTGCAAATGCAGTTCCACACGCTTTTCAGGAGCATCATCTACAATTTTAAGTTGTTCTACAGTAGATAGCCCTTTGGGCCGCAAAACGATCTCATGGTCATATTTGTCATATTCCACATCGCCGCGCACAATGACTGACATCCCTTTTTTCAGCGTATCCAGCATTTTACATTGGGTAGTAAGCTCAATCATCTTCAAAGTGATCGAGCCCGTATAATCAGTAAGATTGATCGAGTAGATCTTTCGATTTTGATCGCGCGTCAATTTTGAATCCACCGAAAAGATCTCTCCCCAAATGGTAACGCTGCCAATATCCGGCGTAATCCGGCTGATTGGCATAGGCTTAGCCTTGACAGGATGCCCATACAAAGCCTTCGCTGTATCGATCAAAATGGTAGGCAACATCGTCTCTTGGGTTCGAACACTGATGCTTTTATTCTTTTTTGTGGGAGAAGAAGCCTTCTCCATGCTTTGCTCATATGCTTCCATCTCCTGCACCACCGCCTCGCGGCGTACCGTTTCCTCCTGCTTTTTCTGCTTTTCTATGTAGACTATGCTGTCGCTATCAAGTGTTAAGGTTCCGTCGAACTCCACCTGGACTGAAACGCCAAACTCCTCTCGAATGATCTCGGAAAGCATTCGGTCCGCATGCCGGGAAAGCAGCAAATTTCCGCCTCCGTGGCTAAGCGTTACGATAAACCGGTCCCCCTCTAAGCGTGCGGAGGACTGATTCAATGTTCCATTGATACTGGCATCACGCCGTTTTAATTCCTGAACCAGATTTGGATAATAGTCCACCGTAAAACTCTCTCTCGGGAACTGCGGGTCCAGCACTGCCCGATGAAGTTGCAAGGTTTTACAACGGGAGATCTCTTTTTCTGCTCGAAACAGCGTATTGCGGTCTACAAGTGCTGGAAACGCCACCTTCGCCGTCAACACGCGATTGCGCGTATCAATTTGCAAACCAGTCAGTTCACCGCGATGCATACTCTCCGGATATCCAGAGAGCTCTATGTAAGGGCCAAAGAATTCACCAAAAGTTTTCAAGTTCCAACATCCTCCGAAGATCGAAAATACATATACAAGTATTGAACCATGCACTTTTTGGGCAGCGCAACGGACACCCTTTCCCTGTTTCGGATATTTTCCATTTGATAAAGGGGATGTTTTTACAAACAAAGTCGCAACAAAAGGGACGCATATATCTCCATCGAACGACAGAAAAATCCCCCAACCATTTCACAAATTTCAAAGAGCTTCTACTTCTCGAACAAGCTCATCTACCAGCTTGTCCTCTGGGACCTTGCGAACAATTTCTCCCTTTTTAAAGAGCAGCCCTACGCCATCACCACCGGCAATCCCGATGTCCGCTTCACGGGCTTCCCCCGGTCCATTGACCACACAGCCCATCACCGCAACCTTAATCGGCTTTTTGCAATGTGCTAAACGTCGTTCCACCTCATCTGCAATAGCAATCAGATCAATTTTGGTTCGGCCGCAGGTGGGACAGGAAACGAACTGAATCCCTTCTTGGCGCAAATTCAACGCCTTCAGGATGTCCATACCGGCGGCAATTTCCTTTACCGGATTCGCTGTCAAAGATACGCGGATGGTATCTCCAATCCCGCGCTGCAGGAGGGAACCGATCCCGATCGAAGATTTTACCAATCCCATTCGTTCTGTGCCCGCCTCTGTCACTCCCAAATGAAGCGGATACCTGCATTTCTCTGCACAGAGCTCATACGCCCGAATCATCGTATCCACATCGGAGGACTTGATCGACAGAACAATGTCTGTAAAGTCAAAGCGCTCCAATAGAGAGGCATGATAAAGCGCGCTCTCCACCAGAGCGTCTGGAGTCGGGGCACCGTATTTTGCTAAAATCTCCTTTTCGACAGAACCGGAGTTTACACCAATGCGTATTGGGATTCCCCTTTCGCGGCAGGCTTGCGCTACCGCTCTAACATGATCGCTTCCCCCGATGTTTCCAGGATTGATACGTATTTTGTCAATTCCCGCGGCTGCGGACTCCAGGGCGAGCCGGTAATCAAAATGTATATCCGCTACCAATGGAATCCCAATCGCTTTTTTGATCGCCGGTATCAGGGAAACAGCCTGCCGATCTGGGATGGAAACGCGCAGAATTTCACATCCAGCGCGTTCCAGCTCCATCGCTTGCCGCACGTTTCCATCTATGTCCGAGGCGGGAATATTTAGCATGGACTGTATACTGACCGGCGCCCCACCTCCGATGGCTACCGCTCCTGCAAATACCTGCTTGGACTGCCGTCTCATGCGCCAATCCCCTTTCCTGTCACAAGCCGCAGGATGTCGCTAAAGGTAATAACCACCATTAGGCACATCAAAAGGACAAATCCCGCAGCGTTTACCCAACCTTCATACTTTGGATTGACCGGCTTACGGCGCACGGCTTCCACCAGGAGAAATACCAACCTGCCTCCATCCAACGCCGGGAAAGGAAGCAGATTCACTACGCCCAAATTGACCGTGATAATCATCATCATATATAAAATATTGTTGATGGCTGTTCCAAAGCTCTGCTGCAATCCTTGCGAAGCAACTTCTCCAATAGCGCTTGCCGCGCCGACTGGCCCCGCCATGTCGTTCAAGCCAAATTTACCGGTCACCAACCCAGCAAGGCTATACCACACCATGCGCACAGTGGAAACCGTATCCTGAAACGACTTTGTAATTAAAGTCCCCACATTCTTTGGAATAGGATTCACATAAAAGTCCAACATCAAGACTTTTGTTCCATCATTGTCCTTTGTATGGAACTTCACATCTGAAAAAGTCAACGTCTGACCGTCGCGCAGCACCTCAATTTCTACAGCATCCGGATTTGCTGTCGCAAGGGCAAAGCTCAAATCGCGGTCCGTCGTAACCTTGTAGCCATCCACCTTTGTGAACGTATCACCGACCTGCAACCCAGCAGCCTGGGTCGCTGCACCCTCTTGAAATTCTCCTATGGTCGTAGAGCTAAAAGCCGGCTGCTGTACAAGTAGAATCATCATCAAAGCCAAACCTAGGATGATATTCATCACCGCGCCCATAACAACTACAAGAATTCGCTTCCAAACCGGCTTATTATTAAAAGCACCCTCGTCGTCGCTGTCCTCATCTTCCCCTTCCATAGCACAAAAACCGCCGATGGGCAACAACCGAAGAGCATAGGTCGTTTCCCCTTTTTGAAAGCGGAACAATGTGGGTCCCATGCCAATTGCAAATTCATTGACCCGTATTCCACTTAACTTTGCTGTCATGAAATGGCCAAATTCATGGATAAAAATGATAAAGCCAAAGAGCAGAACTGCGATAATGACCAATAAAACCTGTACGATAACAATCACCTCAAACTCCCACCATATGGCGCACAAATTCACGTGCTGCCTGATCGGCGGACAATATATCTTCAACGGATGCGACCTGTGCATCCGGTTGATGCTCCATCGCCTGCATGACCAGTTCTCCAATCTGTAAAAAGGAGATCTTCCGGTTTAAAAAGAGCCGGACCGCCTCTTCATTTGCACCGTTTGCGGCTGTAGATGCCAAACCGCCGCGAAAAAGTGCCTGCTTGCAAGCCCGCAAACAGGTAAAAGTATCCTCATCTGGCTCAGAAAAGTGCAATACCCCACACTTCACCAGATCGAGTTGCTCCACCGGCGAAGGAAAACGTTGCGGCCACGTAAGAGCATACTGGATAGGAATTCGCATATCCGGTACCCCCAGTTGCGCCAACACTGAATGATCAACGTATTCAACCAGAGAATGGATGATGCTTTCCCGATGGACCACCACATCGATCTGCTCCGGCGAAACATCAAATAACCAGAACGCTTCTGTGATTTCCAAACCTTTATTCATCAATGTAGCCGAATCGACGGTTACCTTTGCCCCCATATTCCAGTTGGGATGTTTTAACGCCTGTTCCGGTGTAACAGCCTTCAACTCTTCACGGCTTTTCCCAAAGAATGGGCCACCGGATGCTGTTAAGATAATACGCCCCAACGCCTTTTTTTCCGGGCATCCCTGTAAACACTGAAAAATTGCCGAATGCTCGCTATCCACTGGCAGAATTCGGACACCAGCTTCACGCGCCGCCTGCATAACCAGGGCGCCGCCTGCGACGAGTGTCTCTTTATTGGCCAACGCCACATCCTTTTTGGCTGCAATTGCCGCCAATGTTGGACGCAACCCCACCATTCCCACCACAGAATTGCAGATAACGTCCGCGGCGGCGATGGACGCCGCCTCGCAAAGCCCTTCCATCCCCTGTACGATACGGACCGGGGTATCTGCGACTGCAAGCCGGAGCCTTTTAGCCGCATCTAAGTCAAAAACCGCAACAAGTTGCGGTTTCCATTCTCGTATCTGATTTTCAAGCATCTCCACGTTGCGATTCGCCGCAAGCGCACAGACACGCATCCCCAGACGACGCGCCACGTCGAGGGTCTGTGTGCCGATGGAACCCGTAGATCCCAATATAGATAGCATCTGTTTCATGAAAAATCCCCTTTCAGGGCGAAGGGCGGGCCGTCTGCAAATTCAGCTCCGGCCGGCCCCTCTATGAAGTATTATGAACCGTTCTCTCGTTTTATATCACGATCGGTAAAAACTGCACAAGAAAATAGATAAACGGCGCCACAAAAATCACACTGTCAAAGCGGTCCAAAATCCCGCCGTGTCCAGGAATGATTTCGCTAAAATCCTTAATGTGGCAACTGCGTTTAATCAATGAAAATGCCAAATCCCCTATAACAGAAAGCGCAGACCCCACAAGGCCAATAACCAAAAGCGACAGGTACGAAACACGAACCTCATAGGAATACAACAACGCCTGGAAGACGTAGCCGAACACCAGCATCGCAATGACATCTAATAAAACGCCACCTACCAAGCCCTCCACAGTCTTTTTCGGACTGATCTGTGGGCAAAGCTTCCGTTTACCAAAAAAGCTCCCCGCAAAAAAGGCGCCGACATCCGCAATCCAAGCAGAAAAAATTGCGATGATCACGTAGAACATTCCGTGATTTCCACCCAACGCCCGCAAACCGACCAATGTTCCCAAAGCGGTGGGAATCAACAGTGTCATACTGTAGACAACCCCAATTTCACGAAAAGTAAACAGCTGATGGTAAAAGATCAGCGCACTAAAAATCACAACGGTATAAATATAATAGGCCGCCTGCTGCCACGTGCCCTGAAGCAGTGGCAGTACGGCGGCAAAAGCGACACTGGGAATCATTAAGATGTAATTTTTGGACATGCCGAGTGCGGAAATAATCTCGACCACACCCATTACCGAAATGAGTGCAATTGCTATGTTGAGCGCCAAGGGAAAAATCTGATTAAAAATGACAATTGCCAGTAAAAAAGCAACCAATGCAGCTCCAGAAGCCACTCTCGATTTCAATTATATCCCTCCAAAGCGCCTGTTTCGTTTGACAAACTCTTCCAAGGCGTGATCCAAATCTTCTGTAGTAAAATCTGGCCACAGAATATCCATGATGACATATTCGCTGTATGCCGATTGCCAGAGCAAAAAGTTGGACGTCCGATTTTCTCCACTGGGCCGGATAATCAGATCGGGATCGGGCTGTCCAGCGGTGTAAAGATAACGCTCAATAGCAGCTTCATCGATCTCATCCGGCTGCATAGAGCCGTGTTTTACTTCTTGCGCCAACTGGCGCATGGCATGCGTCAACTCCGCACGGCCACCGTAATTCATAGCAATATTGAGCACCATGCCTGTTTTGTTTTTGCTGGATTCCTCCACCTGCTCAATCAAATCGCGCAAAACCGGAGCAAAGACAGAAACATCTCCAATAAAACGGGTACGGATGTTCTCCTCCGTAAAATCCCGAAGCGCTTCCTCCAGATATTGTCTAAAAAGGCGCATTAGGGCTTTTACTTCTTCCTGCGGCCTCTTCCAGTTCTCTGTGGAAAAAGCATATACGGTCAAATAGCGGATGCCAATCTGGCTGCAATACTTAGCAATGGTCCGGAAATTGGAGGCACCGGCCACATGGCCCGCTGAACGCGGCAAACCGCGTTTTTTTGCCCAGCGGCCGTTCCCATCCATGATAATCCCCACATGCTCTGGGAGATGCTGTCCTTTGTACATACTGGTCGTATCTTTCCTTCCGTTTATCCCAGCTCTCTATATAGATATGCAGCTGGATTAGATCTCCATGATTTCTTTTTGCTTCTTTTCAAAGATGGAGTCGATTTCCTTGCAGTATTTATCGGTAAGATCCTGCGTCTTTTTTTCGCCCTTTTTCAGATCGTCCTCACTGATCTCCGCTTTCTTTTCCATTGCTTTCAGCTTTTCAATGGCATCCCGGCGAATCGAGCGAACTGTGATCTTGGTATCCTCTGCCATTTTACTGACCTCTTTTACCAGCTCCTTACGGCGCTCTTCCGTCAGCTGCGGGAAGGTCATGCGGATTACCTTGCCATCGCTCTGCGGATTAATCCCAATATCCGAGGACTGGATCGCCTTTTCAATAGCGCGGCAAACCGAAGCATCCCATGGTTGGATCACCAGCACACGTGCTTCTGCCACCGATACAGCTGCCAGCTGATTGATCGCGGTCGGCGCGCCGTAATAATCCACTTTTACTTTATCCAACACAGCCGGGTTTGCCCTTCCTACGCGGACACCCGCATAGGTATGTTCCAAATTTGCTGCGCTTTTTTCCATGCGTTCTTCTGCGTTCTTCAATACTTCTTTCAATGTTCTTCCTCCTTTACAATTGTGCCAATTGGATCTCCGCAAATGGCTTTTGTGATATTTGCCGGTTGGTCAATGCTAAATACCAAGATCGGAATATTATTGTCCTTACACATGGTGGCAGCCGTGCTGTCCATCACTTGCAAGTTTTTATTCAATACATCCATGAAGGAAAGGGTATCATATTTCACAGCATTCGGATTCTTCTTCGGATCGCTGTCATAAACGCCATCCACCATCGTCGCCTTTAGAATGATGTCCGCATCGATCTCCGCCGCCCGCAGAGAAGCTGCTGTATCTGTAGAGAAGAACGGATTGCCCGTTCCACAACCGAACACTACGACACGCCCTTTTTCCAGATGGCGGACTGCACGGTTCCGAATATACGGCTCTGCGATTTGCTGCATGGAGATCGCGGTCTGTACCCGCACGGTCAATCCAAGCTGTTCCAATGCATCCGCTACGCCGAGCGCATTAATAGTCGTCGCCAGCATTCCCATATGATCTGCACGGGTGCGATCCATCTGTCCACTGCTGCGACCACGCCAGAAATTCCCGCCGCCAACAACAATGGCAATTTGAACGCCCATGTCGACGCACTCTTTGATCGGACGGCAAATGCGCAAAACCGTATCAAAATCAATGCCATGCGTCTCTTTCCCGGCCAGGGACTCTCCGCTCAACTTTAAAAGAACCCGCTTATATTTCGGCTGCAAATCTAACAACTCCTACTTTCGATTTTATAAATTGTATTACAACTTCTATTATTTTACAATATGCGTTCCGCATTGTAAAGCATTTCCTTTGCATTTCACGCATTATTCACAAGTCCACCACACTTCGCCCACACTGCTGAGGGATAAGAGCTATATACCTCAAAATATGCCCTTTTCTTCCAGTATTTCGTCAAACCTACCGACTGCCGGTGGAATAATAAGGCCCTATAAGGGGGCATATACCGAAAAGCGTCTCAAGATGCACGGAATCTTATTCCGCCTACATCACTTACCCACAAACCGTAAACGGGCAATCGCCGTTTTAACGGCAACCATTTATCATCGAAAGGTTGTCGTTAGCAGCTCGCTTCGCTCGGTGTTTGAAACAAAGGCTTTTTTACGGGACCCTTCAGCGGCTCTGTCGGAGACCTGAACCAATAAAAGCGGG
>ENA-ORMO01001410-ORMO01001410.1-human-gut-metagenome-genome-assembly--contig:-NODE-1410-length-25826-cov-2.394746_pt1 | contig 25826 bp, 23 predicted proteins | sample MGYA00242106_ERZ509001 | MGnify/ENA primary metagenome ERZ509001 (study PRJEB26280, sample SAMEA2338736) | human gut metagenome | biome: human gut; feature: human-associated habitat; material: faeces...
TTGTCGGGTGCTGCCGCCGAATATCCCGGTTGCCTGAAATTCACCGTCAACTGGCCCGAAACCTCGCAGGAAAGGCTGGTTTTGGATTTTTCGGCACCGACAGAATATACAATGTGTCTGAAAGAAAAGGCCCAGCAAAACCTGGCGGAAATTTTCTTCCGTCTTTTCTATTGGAAATCGCTGCTGGTGCTTGATTGGCCGGCAATCGCCTGTGATGCGGAAGGAAAGGTGGCCTGGCTTGATTTTTCGTTGTTGAAAGATGTCGATTCGTCTTTGCGGGCTCGGGCGCTTGATTATCTGCACCGACGCAGCAAACCCCGGACCCCGGCGGAACATGACCTGAAACGGGCATTGGATTTGCTGACGGTTTATTGTCCGCAGGTTGATTTGACGGCCATGGCCGAAGAAATCAGCTGTTGCCCGCTGCCGGAATTTACCACGGATGATCTTCGCCGCGGCGCACAGACGCTGAAACGTCTGCAACAGCTGGGAATGTCTGCCGGTCATATCGATTCGCCGGCAGAAACTTCGCCGCAGGAAATTGCCTATTTGCTGGATTCCAAACGCCGTTTGCGCGAGTCTTCGTTCAGAAAAGCCTCTTTCTATTACTGGGGGCCGCTTCTGTTGGCAGCTTATGCTCTTTATTATTATTTCTGAGAATCATGGGGGAGTTTTTCTATCCGCAGCAAAATCTGGCTGATGCGGGAATTTGAAACCGGCAAACCGTTCTGTCGGGCTTTTTCTGCCGCATCACGGTAATACATCAGCATAAACAGCCGCGTCAGATAAGTCAGGCCGAGTTTGCGGTCGGGAATATTTTCCAGCAGCCCGATAAGCGTGTTCCGATTGGTTTTTTCGGTGCGGCAGATGTCATCCAGGGCATTCCATTCCTCTTGGCAGAGGCGCATGCTGGTTCGCCTTTGGTTGATAATAATAATGCGTTTGAGTAATTTGGTCATTTTTTGCTCAGTCTATTCTTTCAAAATAGATTTTAAGAGGTTGCCATTAAAATCACATTGCGCTAATAATAAAGCGACAAAACTTAATATACAATTAAAGAGAGCAAATAAAATAAACTGACAACAAATGAAAAAGATAAAACGCCCGCGTAAATATTTTGCGCCCCAGAATGAAGGTACGGAGCGCAAATGCGATCATCCCGGCTGTGAAAAGGCGGGCGAATACCGTGCGCCCAAAGACCGTAAATTAAAAGATTATTATTGGTTTTGTCTGGAGCATGTTCAGGAATATAACGCGCAGTGGAATTATTATGCCGGCGAAATTCCCGAAGAGGACGAAGGCCCGAAAGCCCGTATGCATTTTAAAGGCTTCCGTTCCAAAGTACGCTATAAGCACGGCTACAGTTTTAAGGATGATTTCGGCTTCTTTGGCGAATATGCAACGGATTACAGCGCCATCGACGATGAAATTATGTATAATGCGGAAGAACGCAAATGCCTTGAAATCATGGAGCTTAAAATATCCGAAGTCAGCTTGGAGAGCCTGAAGCGCCAATATAAAAAACTGGCAAAAAAATATCACCCGGATACCAATCAGGGCGACAAAGACGCCGAAGAAAAATTCAAACAGCTCACGAATGCATACAGTCTGCTGTTGGCCAAACTTTCCTGATTTTAAAATCCTTCTTCTTTGTAAGGACGGTTCATCAGCTCTTCCATGGCCGCTTTGAGCGGAAAGTTTTCAAACAGGACTTTGTTGACCATTTCGCAAATCGGCATTTCAACCCCCAGCTTGCGTGCCAGTTTCAACACGGCTTTGGCAGTGTGCAGGCCTTCGACGGTCCGGGTGTTTTCCGCAATTACTTTTTGCGCTTCTCCGCAGGTGCCGACGGCATAACCGAAACTGAAATTGCGCGATTGAGAACAATTGGCCGTTAAAACCAAATCACCCAGTCCGCTCATGCCCATCATTGTGGTCGGCAGGCCGCCCAAAGCTTTGGACAACCGGCCCATTTCATTCAGTCCCCGGGTAATCAGTGCAGCCCGGGCACCGTCGCCGAAAGCGGCCCCTTCAATCACGCCCGAGGCAATTGCAATTACGTTTTTAACGCTCCCGCCGATTTGCGGAGAAATCATATCTGCTGTCGTATAGGGACGAAAATAAGGCGTTGCCAGCAGTTCGGTCAATTTGGCCGCGATTCCCGGTCTGTCGCAGGCAATCGTGACGCAGGCCAGTTTCTGCCGGGCAATATCAATGGCAAAACCCGGCCCCGATAACACGGCAATCACTGCCGCAGGCACTTCTTCCCGCGCAATTTCCGACAGCATTTTGCCGCTGTTTTCCTCGATTCCTTTGGCACAGAGGACAATAACGCCGTTTTCTTTGACAAACGGTTTCATCGCCTGAAGCACGCTTCTGGTCGATTGAGCCGAAGTCGTCAGTAAAACCGTATCGGTAAAATCAAAAACGTCCGACAGGGAAGATGTTGCCCGAATGGCATCGGGCAAAGGGATATTCGGCAGATATTTGGAATTAAGATGTCTCAGGTTAATATCATCGGAAATTTCCTGATTTCGAGCCCAGCAAAGAACGCTGCAGCCGGCGCGCGCCGCCGTCAGGGCCAATGCCGTTCCGAAAATTCCTGTTCCGATGATACCGATTCTTTTCATCTCATTCCCCCGTTGCCGCTGTTGTCTCCTGACGTTGATTTTATACGCCGCCGGCTTAAATACAAGCAAATATTTTATATGAAATATAAAACCGCCGCGGTTGGGCGGCGGTTTTATGCTTAAGGCAAAACGAAATTTATTTGCCCAGACAGCCGTGGGTCTCTCTGGCATAACGAACATAACATTTGTAATAATGTTCCAACCCTTTCTGAACCGCATAATTGACGGTTCCTTTGGGATATTCGCCGTTCTTGTTCGGCTTGCCCGCCGGCATGCCGGTCAGAATTTCAATGCCGTCGTCAACCGTATCGACCGCCCAGATATGGAACTGTCCTTCCTCAACGGCCTGCAGAACGTCTTCCCGCAGCATCAGAGAGCTGACATTGGTTCGCGGAATAATAACGCCTTGGTCCCCGGTCAGGCCGCGATGTTTGCACACGTCAAAGAAACCTTCGATTTTTTCATTGGCGCCGCCGATCGGCTGAATCTCGCCAAACTGGTTAATCGAACCGGTTACGGCAATATTCTGCTTAATCGGAATATTGGAAATGGCCGACAACAGGCAGTAATATTCGGTTGAGGAAGCGCTGTCGCCGTCAACGCCGCCGTAAGACTGTTCAAAAACAATCGAAGCCGACAAAGACAACGGCGATTCTTTGGCAAACCGGTTGGCAATCAGAGACGATAAAATTAACACGCCTTTGGTATGAATCGGACCGCTCATCTGAATTTCCCGCTCAATGTCGATGAATTCGCCTTTGCCCATCCGTACCTGGGTAGTAATGCGCGAGGGCTTGCCGAAAGAATTGCGCGAAAAGTTATAAACGACCAGACCGTTAATCTGACCGACTTTGGCACCTTCCACGTCAATCAGAATAGTTCCTTTGTCAATCTGTTCCAGCATGGCCTGCTTAATGCGGTCACTGCGGTAAATTTGTTCGGAAATAGCCTGCTCAATGTGATTTTTGCCGATCTGATTGGCTTTTGATTTGCGGGCCCAGAAATCGGCCTCCCGCAGCAAATCGCCGATGGATGCGATATGCGCGGTCAGCTTTTCGGAATCTTCGGCCAGCCGCGAAGAATATTCAATAACTTTGGCGACGGCCTGTTTGTTGAGTGAACGGATTTTTTTCTTTTTGGAAAGTGAACCGATTAATTTGGCATATTCAACCTCGTTTTCAAAGGTTCTGTCCATCAGCACGCCGAAGTCGGCTTCAACTTTGAAATAATCGCAGAAATCCGGGTCACGCTCTGTCAGCATTTCATAAAGTTCTTCGTCGCCGGTCAGAATAACCTTGATGTCCAGCGGAATAGGGCAGGGATCGAGCGAAATCGTGGTAAAGCAGGTTTCGTCGCTCGGGGTTTCAATTTTTACCGTTTTGGAGGCCAAAGCGCGTTTCAGAGAATCCCAGGAATAAGGCTGCAACAGAAGCTTACGGGCATCCATTAACAGAAAGCCGCCGTTGGCGCGATGCAGGGCGCCGGCCTTAATCAGAGTAAAGTCGGTAACCAAAGCGCCGTATTGTTGGATTCGTTCCACGCGGCCGACCAGATTGGCCTGGGTCGGGTGGTCAAGCAGAACGATCGGCGCACCGGCATCTTTTTCGTTTTTGACAATTACATTGACTTTCAGTTTGGAGAACTTGTCGTCTTCAGACTTGTTCATCCGATTCAGCAAAGCCGACAACGGATCGCCTTCTTCGGAAGCGGCCGGCTGTTCGGAAGCGGGCAGAAAATCGTCAATATTGTCGATAATGTGTTTTTGAATGTTTTTAAGAAATTCAACCGCTCCTTTATGGCTTTTGTGCTTATGGCGCAAAGCGTCGATCGGATTTTTTACCGCCGCTTTAATGAACTTCTCACGCAGCTGCTGGGATTCTTTGCGCTGTTTGTCTTCCCAGCTCGGCAGATCCTGCGCGGTGTTTTCGATTTCCTCCTGCATATAGTTAAGGTCTTCAATCAGCGACTTCTTTTCTTCTTCGGGAAGTTCGTCGAAAGCGTCCGGACTCAAAACTTCGCCGTTCTTAACCGGGGCAACCACAAGGCCGACCGGCATATGCAGCAGAGAAACGCTTTTGCCTTTGGCCTTTTTCTGCAACAGGCGGATATATTCTTCTTTTTTCTGCTTGTATTTTTCCTTAATAATGGTTTCGGCCGCTTTATATTCATCGCTGTCAAGGATGGCGTTGATTGAAGTGCTCAGTTCTTCAATCAGTTTATCGATGTCTTTGGCAAATTCGCTCGCTTCTCCGGCAGGAAAATTAATTGCAATCGGTTTATAGGGTTCTTCAAAATTGTAAACATAAGCCCAGTCGTCCGGAGTTGGGCGGCTTTTGGCCTCTTTTTCGAGAATACGCTTGACCAGACTTGTCTTTCCGGTGCCTTCCGGCCCCAGACAGAACAGATTATATCCTTTAGACTTGATGTTAATGCCCAGCTCTACGGCGCTGATAGCACGGTCCTGTCCGAGAGCCGACAGGCGTTCTTCAAGGTCTGCGGTACTGGTAAAGTCAAATTTTTTAGGGTCGCATACCCGGTAAAGCTCTTCTCTTTTTAATTTGGAGATTGTCATCTTGAAAAAATCCCTATACATGTAAATTTATGATGCTATGGTTGAATATAATAATGAAAAAACTAATTTAGCGTAAAGATTTTATGATTAAGCTCGAATATGTCGTATTTTTTTTGCTCTTTGCCGGTTCAGGTGCTTACGTCTGGCATTTTTTCCGCCGTCTCAGGCGTGACCATTTTTCCAAGCTTGTCGAACGGGCGTTTCTGCGCCGGCAGGCTTCCGGCGGTGAAAATGCTTTTTTCTGTGAGCCGTTGCTGCGACGCATTGTTGTTTTGCTGCTTCGCGATGGAAAAAAAGCCCTCCGTCCGCTGCTTGCTCTGACGCTTGGCCGTCACGCGCCGGCCGAAAAATATCTGCGTTCCCGCGGCCGTGAGCTGGAGGCATTGCTGCTTCGGGCGCATGTTTCGCCGCAACGGGCACTGCCGGGGTTAAAAAAATATGTAAGAAAAAATCCGCAAAACCGGTTTGCCCTGGCCGCATTGGCTGAATTATGCTTTGTTGCCGGCGATGCCGGACATGGCCAGGCCGCTCTGGATAATATCAGTTTGAAACGCGCTCCGCGTTATGTGCTGGGAATTTACAGGTATTATCAAACCTCGTTTTATCTTCGCGAAGGGGATATGCTGGCCGCATCGCAGGCCTGTGTAAGGGCTGAAAAATATTTTCTCCGCGAAAAGGCTTTTTATGCCGCGGCCCGCTGCCGTTTGCTGATGGGAACCGTTTACCGTGTCTGTTTTGTGGAAGATGTGGCTTCTTTTATGTTTCGCGGGGCGCTTAAAATCTTTGAGCAGCTGCATTGTCCGCAAGGCCGGGCAGCAGCTTTCGGCAACCTCGGCATGCTCAACGCGTTGACGGAACATTTTGACGAGGCGCAGGGATATTTTGAACAGGCCCGGGAATTATATGACGGTATAAATGCCGTCCGCGGTCGGGCGGAAATAGATAACCAGCTTGGTCTTCTGGAAATCTTGCGCCGGAATTTTTCCCGTGCGGAAAAATATCTTCAAACTGCCGCTCAAGGACATGAACAGGCAGATTCTCTGCCCGGATTGGCTCTGAATGCCGAACTGTTCAGCTACTTGGAAGCCGCCCGAAACCGCCATGTCCTTTCCCGCCGCTATGCCGAAAAAGCCGAAGAACTTTACCGGCGGATAGGCAATGAATCAGCTCGTCTCGAAAGCCTGTATCTTCAGGCAGAGGCCTGGTATGCCGGTAAAAAAGATAAAAAAGCCGAAACGGTTCTGCGCCGGATAATTCAAGAAGCCGGCGGACATTCGACCAGTTTTCACATTGCCAATGCTTACAGCCTGCTGGGTTTGGTTTTTATGCGTCGGGGTGAACTGCAGCGGGCTAAAGGGCTGTTTCAGCAGTCGCTGGAGCAGGAACAGAAAAACGATCGCTGGAGCGGACAGGCCTGCGACTATGCCAATATCGGTTTGCTGGAACTGCGCTGCGGCCGAAAGGAACAGGCCGAAACCCATTTGAATGCCGCGCTTGAACTGGCCTTAAGCCTGGACAATCGGGAAATGGCCGATTTTCTGAAACGGGAATTGGAAAAACTAAAAGCTTAATTCAACCAGCAGCGGATGCCGGGCATTGCCGTCTTTGTTCAGCAAAGAAACGTCGTTGACGCCGAAGTTCTTATAGGCCAAAACATTCAGGCTCGGCACTCCGAAAGGGTTAAACCAACAGGAACCGTTGCTCAGAATAACGCGGTTTTTGACTTCCAGACCGGTTTTGTTCAAAAACTTTTTGAAAGTATCGGACCAGGCCGGAATGCCGAACTCTCCGATAATGATAACCGGATTGTCCTGAGCGGTAACAAATTCGGCCAGATTGTGATAAACCGTTTTTTCATCCCGATGTGACAGGCCTGACAGATCAATGTTAATCAAGACCAAAGGCTGCTCTTCGGCAATAAAACTCATGTAAGAAGCCGTAAAACGCGGGGACAGGCGAAGCTTGCCCGATTTAAGCGGCATGTGGCGGCTGACCATAAAACTGTTTTTCCAGTCGTTGTCTTCGTTAAACAGATAATATCTGGGATAATTGCTCAAATCAAACCCCGGCAGCCGGGAACGGTTGACCGCAATAACGTCGGCGCGTTCCGCCCGGGCCTGCTGTAATAAGGCTTCGCCGTTTCGGGTGTGGTTTTGATAAAGGATGACTAAACGCTGCTGCCCGTCGTTTTCGATGTTTTTAAATAAATTGGCGCTGGAGGCAATCAACATGTAGTTGACCACAATCAGCAGGCAGGCAAACAGGGCTTGAATAAAAAACCGGTTGGCCAGCGCATAGAAAAAGACGAACAGCAGATATATATATATCTGAAACTGCCATTGGTTGATAAAAGCGCTGAACCCCGAACTGCGGTCAAACAAAGCCAGAAAAGAGGTAATGCTGATGATGCCGAGCGAGGTGTTAAGCAGGGAATTTATTCTTGCATGCTTTTTTTTCTGACTGAGGTAACCCATTATTAAACTATTTCTGCTAAAGATTTTTTAATTGTTTTTTGGCAAATATCAAACGATAATAGCCTTTAGATTGACACATTCTAACATTAAAATCTAATTTGTAAATGGTGCCGTTGAAAATATGTATGAACAGATAATAACTATGCTCTCCGCAACGGATTATATGAGTATTGTCGCCAATGACATTAATGCCCTGGCCGGAATGTTTGAGCGTTATCTGTCCGGCGCCGACAATCTTCGGATTGTCTCTATTATACTGATGCTGCTGGCTTTTATCCTTTTCTTATTTTTGATTATCATCTTATATGTCAAATCGATTATTTCTTTTTTGAAAAGCGAGAACAAAAAGACTCCCGCGCCCTATGAAAGCGTTTCCGAAGAAGATGAAGCAGCTGCCGCGCTTGACGATGAACTTGAACTGGAGCGCGAACTGGAAAGGGAGCTTGAACGCGAGCTTGAGCTTTCCCGCGCCGCCAAATTCCGCAGCGATGCCGAAGAGCAAAAACAGCGGGAACAGGAACAGCAGGAAAAAGAAAAAATGCCGCCCGAACCTCGGGTCGCAGCTGCGAAAGAAAACAATAAAAACAACATGCTTGATCTGGACTGGAAAAAGGGCAAGCGCCCTGAGGCCGATGCTGCCGTTCCGCCGATAGATCCCGCCGCTCTGCAATACAAACAAAGCCGCAAGTCTCTTGAAGATTTAATCGGACTGATTATTGATATGATCGGCCGCGGCGTCGATGAACTTAAAATTGCCCAAACCATCATGTTCCGCAATCAGGGAGAAAATTCGGAAGAAGATATTATCCAGACGGTTGAAGCCATAAAGGAATTTGTCGCGCTCTGTGTCAGCGGAAAATTTAAAGGGCTTTCCGCGGAAAAAAATCTGCCGGCCGAAGATGAAGCACTTTTTCATTTGGCGAAAGGCGATGCTTCGCTGGCGCTGGCTTTGCTGGAAGCGCTAATGGATAAAAACATTGAGTATTCGGCAGCTTTGCCTGTCGGCGACAAAAGAGACGCCCTTTTTGCCGAAACCTCTGGCTATGCCTCTGTTTTCGGAACTCTGGCAGCCATGTCCGATCCGCATCTGGCAACCGGTTCTTTTGAATTGGCGGTGGAGTTGTCTCCGCAGAATGTTAATGCCTGGAGTCGGCTGGCCGATATGTATCCTTCTGGAAGCTCATCAAAAAGCCATGTGGGCTTATCAGCAGGTTTTGGAGATGGCAGACGAAGAATTGAGCCCGCAGCAGATTGCCAATGCCAATAAAATCCTCTCACAATATTACTATGCGCAGGGAAACAGCCTGCAGGCCGCCAAACTTTATAATCAAAGCAAGCAGTTTTATGATTCGATCGGCATTAACCGCCGCTTGGATAAAAAAGAAATCGAAATCATCGAAATTATCGAATCCCGCCAGCAAAATGATCTGGAAACGACGATTGCCCGCCTGCTTTCCGGCAACTCAACGCGAAACGGATATGCCTGATTTTAACAAAGCCCCGGATTTCCGGGGCTTTGTTTTAGATCAGCTTCTTTGCTGCGGGTGCTTTTCTCCCAGCAGGTGCAGGGAAAGATTTCTTTTCGGAGCGGCGCTCTTGCCGTTAAGAACTTTCTGTTTTGCCGCTTTTTTCTTAATTGCCTTTTGTTGCTTCGGGTCTTTGCGGCCGGTTTTCTCCAGCAGAATTTTTGCCACTTTCTTTTCGTCGGCAGCCTGCGCCACCTGTTGCAGGTTCAGCCCTTCGACGGCTTTGATGCCGCTGACTTTGCGAATGTTGTTGATACCGCGCAGAACCTGAATATAGCGCCCCTCGGTAAATTGGCCGTTTTTAATTTTTAACCCTTTGGCCAAATCCTGCTTAATGATGTTTTCCATGCCTTGGGCATCCAGTGTCGGGTTAAGCATATTCCGATTGACCGTTTCCTTTTGCAGTCCTTTCAGTCCGGCTTCCTGTGCCGTTTTGTTGGCCATTGCCAAAGCCTCCAGCTTGCCGGCGTCATTTTGCATTTTAATCTGATGCAGTGTCTGCTGCTGTTTGAAAATTCTTTTTTCGTCTTCATTCAGGGCATTAAACAGAGAATTGGCTTCCTGCAGACTTTGCGAAGGAACGAAAACGGAATCGTTTTCATCCTCTTCGTCTTCGTCAAAGACATCTTTTATTTTTTTGCGGATTTTCTTTAAACCGGCGGGAAGGTCTGCCGGTGTCAGCGGATTGCTTTTCTGGAGGCCGTTTTTCTTTTTGGCGTCATAAAGAACCGCCTCTTTGGTGTTTACCTTCAGAGAAAGTTTCTCGCTGCTGCCAAACCCTGGTTTCTTCCATTCAATATTAGGATTAGAAGAATTGTCTTCCATTTTCTGCTCCATAATAAATATCGTGTTTCTAACGAACTCTTACACTGTGCCATAAAATTGCCGTTTTGTCAATTATTGTCGGTAATTTTACGGAAAATCAGGGATTTTCTAGCGATTTATGATTTTGTCTAGTAAATGTAATTATCGGTTGTCGGCTGTTTTTTGGCAGGTGACCATAATTGAACCGTCTGATAACAGCGATGATAAAACTTCGACCGACGAATTGTCGCTGCGGACCAGGCGAAAGGTCTTGGTCGTTGCATTCATCAAATGAGTAATGATGTCGTTTTTCAGCGCCTGCCAGTCTTCGACATTGCCGAAATATCGCTGATGGGCATCCCATAATTCGGCGATACTGGGCTCTTTTTGCAAAAAGATCTCCGGTAACGACCAAAGTTTCAGATAAGCCTGATTATAAAATTTTAAACGCCCGTTAGAACCAAAGATAACCACTCCGTCAAACAAATTGTCTAACACTTCCTGCTGCACGGCTAACAAAGAGTTATAAGCCCGCCGAGTGGCCAAACGGTCGGAAACATCCTCAAAGGCAAAAATCAGCCCGCCCATCGGATGCGGAGCGCGCACCCGGCGGATGGTATTGCCGTTCGGCAGGTGCAACAAGTCTTCTTTAGGTTCGATAATTGTTGAAAAGTCTTTTTGTTCGTCTGCCTTATACAGCCTGAAATCGGGAACTTCGGGCAGCATTCTCTTTTCCCGGATAACGTCGAGAAAAGCGGCATAGCTGGGCTGGCTCTCCAGCCATATGTCTTCCAGTCCCCAGAACGAGGCGAAAGATTTGTTGTAAAAAGCCAGTTTAAAATTATTGTTAAAAACGGCAAATGCCGTCCCCAGCGTCCCGAGAATTTCCAAATGGGCGTCTTGATGCAGCTTAAAGTTTCTTTTCAGTTCATCCAATTCGGTCACGTCTATCAATGCGCCGGCCAGACAAATTTTATCCAAACTCTGTTCGGCGTGAAAAGGCGCTTCGATTGCCTCATAACTCCGTCTTTCACCGTCTTTAATCACCCGGACGGTTTGTTTCCTTGTCCGGTTGGCTGCCTGTGCCTGCAATGCCAGATTGCCGGAAACGCTTTCATTGTTGACGCTCATAATTTCAGCCTGTTTGGCAATAATGTCTTCTTTACTGCTTTCCCGGGTAAATTCCTGATATTTTTTGTTAACCAGCACCAGCCGCAATTTTTCGTCCCTCAGCCAGACGGGATAGGCAAGATTGTCAATCAGGTCCTCCAGCTGCCGGATTTTATCAAAAGCCTGCTTTTTCTCTTCTTCCAGATAGTCAATTTTATTGGTTTCGCGGCTCACATCCCGAAACCAAATCATGTCGCAGTAAACGTTGCCGTCCTGACCGTTAATGCGTGAACCTGACAAATTCAAATGCCGGTTGCTGTTTTTTAATACAAATTCATCTTCAAAAGATATGCCGTCTTCTTTCAGACAAGCGACATATTTTCTGATTTTTCCGGCGTCTTCGCGGGTAAAACGATTAAGAATATCCTCAAAGACGGATGCCGTTCCTCCCGGAAGATTCATCAGAACGGCTAAACGGCGCGAGCAGCGTTCTTTAACCGTTTTACAGGGGTCATTGACTTTCTCGTCGGGATAAATAAAAGCAAAATAACCGTCTTTGGACGCATAGAGTGTTTCGGCATAACGTTCGCGATCCCGGTTCAGAAAATAATTTTTTTGCCGCAGTTTCAAAATGTTAATTCCCTGCGCTCCCATCAAAATCAGCAGCACGGCCAAACCCAGCCCCAGTGTGTACCAGAGTTCGGGGGCGGCATAAAACATGTCAATCAGCAGAGCTTCGTTCATTTTTCACGCGATTTAACCATAAAATTATTGTATCTGCTCTGAATCTATAATATAAAACAAAATAATAAAACCCTAAAAACGGTTAATTGAACAAAAAACTGACAGGCAAAACCTAAGATGTACACGATAGCTTTTGATACGACCGCCGCCAGCTGCTCGGTCGCTTTGATGAAAGATGACAAACTGCTCGACAGCTTTGTTGAAGAAATGGATTTCGGCCAGGCGGAAGTCCTGATTCCTGCCATTCGGGACTTGTTGGCCAAACACAATCTGGAGGTTCGTGATTTGGGATTAATGGTTGTCTGCGTCGGGCCGGGGTCTTTCACCGGTGTCCGTTCCAGCATTTCTGCCGCCCGCGCCTTTGGCTTGGCCTGCCCGCAAATGGTTGTCGGCGGCGTTTCGTCTTTTGATGCCTATGCTTATGCTTTGTCGTGGAATCCTGAGGAAATAGCTCCGGTTAATGCGGTTATTATCGAAACCAAACGTGAAGATTTTTACTATCAGTTGTTTGATGAGCACTTAAATAAAATCAGTGATCCCTCTGCCGCCGTGCGTGATGACATCATAGCCGCTTTGCGTGATAAAAAAGTGACTTTTGTTGGTGACGGTGTCGAGCGTTTTCTTGCTTCGCCGACCGGTTTAAGCATCCACGCAATAGTAATGAAACCGCATCTGGATGTTGAAGACCTGGCGCGTTGCGGCCTGCGCAAGTTCAATCGTAAAACGACCGATTATCCTAAACCGCTTTATCTCCGGGCGCCGGACGTCTGCGTTAAATAACTCTAATCGCCGCTGTAACGGCTTTGAAAACGTTTCCATGCCGGCAGCGTTGCTTCCGCATGGCGTTCCAGCATTACCCGTTCCTCTTTGCGCCGTCGTCGCTCAAGTTCTTCCTTTGCTTCTTGGCTGACCCGGGCCGCAATTGCCGAAGAGGGGTCAAGTTTGGCATAGTGCTCAACATCAGTCAGATACATCTGCAAAGAGGAGTCTTTGCCTTGAGCTTTCATTTGAGCAAAAACCTGCAAAACTTTGTCTGTCAGCAGGGCTTTCAAATCTGTTGCGGAATTTTTGAGAACCTCTGCCGCAATGGTAAAACGCGGGCCTGAATCCAGATCATCCAAATACATTGAACCGCCGATTTGCCGCATATCCTTAACTTCGGGATGTTCCATCTGCAAACTCCAAAACATATTCTGATGCAGACCTTTTTCCGCTTTGTGAATTGCCGCATAAATTTCGTTTTTTTCCTGCGATATGCCGCAAACAACCCGGTATAAGCTTGTCATTTTCCCTCTTATCTTAAACATTCCTCCATGCCAGCATAACTTATCGGGAATATCTTGTCTATTAAATAAAACACTCACTTTTACCTCTCAGAAGTATTTAAAAACAAAAAACCACCCGATTAAGGGTGGTTTTTTTGCAGTTAAACTAAGGATTATTTAACTTCTTCAAAATCAGCATCAACGACTTTCTCATCGCCGTTGCCGGACTGAGCCTGACCTGCATCGGCACCGGCTTCCGTTCCGGCAGCGCCGGTTCCGGCCTCCGGCTGCTTATACATGGCTTCGCCCAGTTTCAGGGAAGCCTGCATTAAGCTTTCGGTCTTTTCTTTGATAACCGACAAATCGTCAGCTTCAATCGCGGTCTTCAGAGCTTTGATTTCATCTTCAATCTTCGTTTTGTCAGCCGCAGAAATCTTGTCACCGTGTTCTTTTAATGTTTTTTCGGTGGCGTGAACCAAACCTTCGGCCTGATTCTTGGCTTCGACCAGCTCTTTTTTCTGCTTATCGGCTTGAGCGTTGGCCTCGGCATCTTTAACCATCTTTTCGATATCGGCGTCAGACAAACCGCCGCTGGCCTGAATACGGATGGCCTGTTCTTTGTTGGTGGCTTTGTCTTTGGCGGAAACGTTTACGATACCGTTGGCATCAATGTCAAAGGTAACTTCGATCTGTGGAACACCTCTCTGTGCTGGTGGAATACCATCCAGACGGAACTGTCCAAGCGTTTTGTTATCTCTGGCAAACTGTCTTTCTCCCTGTACCACATGAATATCTACGGCAGTCTGATTATTTTCTGCTGTGGAGAAAATCTGGCTCTTCTTGGTCGGAATCGTTGTATTACGCTCAATCAGTCTTGTAGCTACGCCGCCCATGGTTTCGATGGATAAGGATAATGGTGTAACATCCAGTAAGAGAATATCGCCTGCACCGGCATCACCGGCTAATTTACCACCCTGAATAGAAGCACCGATGGCTACACATTCATCCGGGTTGATTCCCTTAAATGGATCTTTTCCTGTTAACTGTTTTACTTTATCCTGTACGGCAGGGATTCTTGTAGAACCACCAACCAGAAGAACTTTGCTCAGTTCAGAAGCGTTAAGACCGGCGTCTTTTAATGCTGTGGTTACCGGAGTAACGGTTCTTTCTACCAGATGCGCTGTTAATTCATTGAATTTTGCTCTGGTCAGGTTCATCTCAAAATGCTTTGGTCCTTCTGCTGTTGCAGTGATGAATGGCAGGTTGATGTTTGTTGTTGTGGAAGAAGAAAGTTCTTTTTTCGCTTTTTCTGCCGCTTCTTTCAGTCTCTGCATTGCCATTCTGTCTGTGGATAAATCCACGCCTTCTTTTGCTTTGAAGTCATCTAACATATATTGGGTGATCACATTATCAAAGTCATCTCCACCCAGTTTATTATCTCCGGCTGTAGATAATACTTCGATGACACCGTCGCCGATTTCGATGATGGATACGTCGAATGTACCGCCACCTAAGTCGTATACCATGATCTGCTGTTCTTTTTCATTATCCAGACCGTAGGAAAGAGCGGCTGCTGTCGGTTCGTTGATGATACGTTTCACATCAAGTCCGGCAATCTTACCGGCGTCTTTGGTTGCCTGTCTTTGTGCATCGTTGAAATAAGCCGGAACAGTGATAACCGCTTCCGTTACTTTTTCTCCCAGATAGTTCTCTGCATCTGCTTTTAATTTCTGTAAAACCATTGCGGAAATCTCCTGTGGAGAATATTTCTTTCCATCAATGTCTACTTTGTAGTTGCTTCCCATTTCACGTTTAATGGAAGCAATTGTTTTATCTGCATTGGTGACAGCCTGACGTTTTGCAGGTTCACCGACAACTCTTTCTCCTGTTTTGGTAAAAGCAACTACAGAAGGGGTTGTTCTCATTCCCTCTGCATTTGTGATTACGACTGGTTTTCCACCTTCCATAACGGCTACACATGAGTTTGTTGTACCCAGGTCAATACCAATGATCTTACTCATTATTCATTCCTCCTAAAAACATTTACATTTCTATTTATCCAAATAAAAGATTAATTAGTTGACTACCTTTACCATACTGTGTCTGAGTACGGATTCTTTATACATATATCCCTTCTGGAATTCTTCCACAACAAGGTTTTCTCCCATCTCTTCATCTTCCACATGCATAACCGCATTATGGAAATCCGGGTTAAACTCTTTGCCTGCGGCATCCATGGCTTTTACGCCAAGTTCTCCAAAAACAGTCATCAGCTGCTGATAAATTTTTTCTACGCCCTGTGCAAAAGGTTCTTCCTTTTCCTCCTGGCTTAACGCATCCAGCCCTCTTTCAAAGTTATCAACTACCGGAAGTAATTTCTGTAAAACCTCTTTGGCTCCCACATCATACATCCTCGTCTGTTCTTTGGCGTTGCGTTTTCTGGCATTTTCAAATTCTGCCATGAGGCGCTGATATTTATCTGTGAGCTCGGCTGCCTTTTCCTCACTCTTTTTCAATTCCATTTCCAGGACCTTTGCGGATTTTTTCTTTTTCTTTCCGCTTCCTGCCTTCGCCTCTTCCTGCTGCGTCTCTTCCGCAGCTTCTTTTTCTGTCTCCGCTGTTTCCTGCGTCTGTTTGTCTTCCTCTTCGGAAGAAACCTCCGCCGCGTTTTCCTCTACGATACTTTCGTCGAATGTCTGTTTATTCTCTTCCACTTAAGTACCACCTTTCTATGACTTATTATTAAAAATCTCATCCAAATCATCTGTAAGATTCTTGAGAGTATTTACAACTTTACGATAATCCATCCGCTTTGGTCCGATGATTCCTACGGTACCGGTTCCGCCTTCTTCCAGCTCATAGGTGGCCGTCACGATGCTGCAGTCCTGCAGGGACTGTACCGGCGTCTCGTTCCCGATATAGACCTGAATCCCATGTTTTTCCTGCTGGTTCACGGTATCATCCACCAGCTTGACCAGCGCTTTCTTTTCTACCAGTGTATCCAGCAACGCTCTGGTATGCTCCGGACCGATCAGTTCCGGATACTTCAGCATGTTGGTTGCACCGCTGGTAAAAATCTCCATATCATCCGCTTCATGTATTGCTTCAACGATTCCGTTAAAAATCCCTTCCAGAATACCGGCATGCATTCCGGCCTGTACTTTCATGGTGTGTACCAGCTCCAGATTGATCTCATTTAAGGTCAGTCCCTGTAAAAAGGAATTCAGCAATATATTCAGTTTCAGAATCTCATCATTGCTCAGAGGTTCGTCAATATTCATCAGAAGATTTTTCACCGTGTCATTGCCAACCACAATGACCGCCAGCAGTCTCCGGCTGTCTACCATGGACAGCTGAATAAACTTCAGCTTCGATTCCTTAATCTGCGGCGTAGTCACTAACGTCGCATAGTTGGTGTCTGCTGCCAGCACATCGGCTACCCTCTTCAGAACTTCTTCCATGCGATCCATCTTCTGCAAAAGCTCCTGTTGTTCTTTTCTCAACTCATTTTCCCGAACGATCATTTCGTTCTCTTTCTCTTCCAGCAGATGGTCAACATAATAACGATACCCCAGATCAGAAGGAATACGGCCGGCAGAAGTATGCGGCTGGAGAATGTAACCAAGCTCTTCCAGATCTGCCATCTCATTACGAATGGTTGCCGAACTCAGATGTAAATCAGAATCTTTGGCGATCGTTCTGCTGCCCACCGGTTCTCCGGTTTCCAGATAAGTCGATATGATCACCTTTAATATTTTCATCTTACGTTCATCCAGATGCATAAGTGTTCCCTTCTTTCTTAGTTATTAGCACTCATTTATGTTGAGTGCTAATATCTTTATACATAAGTTAGCACTAACCGCTGATCTTGTCAAGCATAATTTTTATTTACAAAAGAAAATCTTCAAAAATTCGATTGCTGACATCGATTCCGGCGTCAGTCAGCTTTAAATTGTCTCCTTCTATTATAAGCAGACCAATCTTCTCATACCGGCGGATTTTCTCTCCGTATATCTCTTTCCATGCGCATCCGTATTCCCGGTCAAAACGGGACAGGGAAACCCCTTTTGTTTTTCGCAGCCCAAAAATCATATAATCTTCCATTTGTTCTTTCCGACTTTGCCGGGCATAGTCCTCCCTTTTTTCAAAAGGACGGAAAGGTTCTGCCATATAAGTAAGGATGTCCCGTTCATTGGAAAATCTTGCGCCGCCATAGCAGGAAGATGCTCCCAGTCCGAAACCAAGGTACGGAACTTCATCCCAGTAACCCAGATTATGACGGCATTCCCTGCCCGCTTTGGCATAGTTGGATATTTCATAACGATGGTATCCTTTTTCCTGAAGAATTTCTTTTGTCTTTTCATACATTTCCCGTTCTGTTTCTTCATCGGGAAGCTGCCGCCGTATCTCTTTGGAAGAAAAAAAAGGGGTTCCCTCTTCAAGAATCAGGCTGTAGGAAGAAATATGTTCCGGTTCCAGTTCCGTCACCTTTTTAAGGCCATCCACATAGCTGCAAAGATCCTGCCCCGGCAGGGCGCTCATGAGATCAAGATTAATATTCGAAAAACCTGCTTTTCGTGCTTCCTGATAATTTTTCACCCCCTGTTCCCAGGTGTGAATCCGTCCAAGGCGATGAAGAGACGCATTGTCCGTACTCTGCAGCCCCATACTCAGCCGGTTGATGCCTGCTTCCCGGTAGAGTTTTAATTTCTCTGCATCCAGAGTTCCCGGATTGGCTTCGATCGTTATCTCCACGTTTTCCCGAAAAGAAAAATGATCGCGAAGGCAGTCCATGATCTTCATCACCTGCTTTCCAGAAAGAAGGGAAGGCGTCCCTCCTCCGATGAACACTGTGGAGACAATCTCTTTATGCCGGGAATCTCGTCTGGTTTTTTCCGACCCAAGGAAAACTGCCGTCTGGTGAATTTCTTTTTCCAACGCAAGACAATAACGGTCTCTGACCGCCTCCTCCGCCGGAAACGACAGGAAATCACAATAATGACATTTTTTTATACAAAAAGGAATATGTACATATATTTCCAAACCCATTTTCATCTCCTCTTCTTATTCTGCAAAAATCTGCCTGAAATCATACCATATCCCCCGTTTTCCCACAAGAAAAACGCAGGACACTCCTTGAAGTCTCCTGCGTTTTCTGCATTAAAATGTGGAATGATTGAATTATATTGCTTCACGAAATCCTTCTTCCGTACTTTCTTTTAAAAGAAGATACTGTTTCTGATTGATTTCGATGTCGCTGCCTTTACGGGAAATATATCCCTCGTTAATAAATTTTCGCAAACAGCGATTGACTGTTCTGACACAGATTCCGGTAAAATCCGAAAGATCCTGCCGAACAGAACTGATTCGTAAGATACCATTTTGCGCATATTTTTCATGCCAGTCTACGAAAAGCCAGGCCAGACGATTTGCCCCCTGTAAGAACAAAAAGTCTCTGCTGCTGCAGGCCTGAGAAAAAAGATATTCTCCCATCAGTTTTGACACCTGCTTCAGCGCCGTAATATCTGTATGAATCCATCGTTCAAATTTGTTTTCCGGTACTTTGACCAGAAGACAGTCGGTGAGGGTCTGCAGAGTATGGCAGTGTTCTTCTACTTCCATCAGGACTTCCATGGCGCCATAGGCATACATTTTAGTAAAAAGCCTGTGATTATAGGACATCCCATGGATATTATTATCGGTTACCTTAACCAGTCCTTTTCCAATGAAATAAATGGTGTCTTTTCTTTCTCCTTCATGAAAGACCGTTGTTCCTTTTTTTACTTCTTCTACAGTAACGGCATCCAGCAGCCAGTCTGGAGCAGTTTTAAAATACAGTGAAAACTCCTCCCTTTTGTCCGGATGAATCTTTGTTAAAAAAGGAACTGTTTCTTTTGAACACTTTTTACCCATTTCACCACACCTTTACTCCCGGCAGCCGGTGCACTCTTCCTGCCGTTCTACTTTTTTCATAATGAAAAAACAACATATACAAGTCACGATTTCTGCAGCAGGGAAAGAAATCCAGACACCGGTCATTCCCCACCAGCGACTAAACAGCCACATGAAAATATATAACATTACAAGCTGTCTTAATAAGTTGATCACGATACTGTATCGAATCTGATTCACCGATTGAATATAGGAAGCAACCATCGTTGCAATACCATTAAAAAGATAACCGGTCGTCATAATACGCAAAGCCGGTACGCCAAAAGACATCATTTCTTCCGACGCCATAAACACTTTGAGAATCTGTTCCGGGAATAGAGAAAGTATCAGCTCTCCCGCTCCCATAAACAGCATGGCGATCACCGTTCCCCATACCATGGTTTTTTTCAGCCGTTCTTTATTTCCTGCGCCAAAGTTAAAGCTCATAATCGGAATACAGCCCTGAATCAGACCATTCACCGTCATAACCACCATTTGCTGCGCTTTAAAATATGCACCGAAAAATGCCACGGCGGTCATGGAATAGGCAGCCAGAAAACCATTGGTAAAGGTCACCATAAATGCGCCCAGCGCATTCATGATAAAGGAGGGCATCCCACAGCGAAAAATATCTACCCAGACATTTTTATTAAATTTCCACCCTTTGGTCTTGATCTTTACTTTCTGTTTCGTAAATAACAGCACATAAAAAGCAAGAAGCATGGAAACGGTATAGCCAAGTACCGTGGAGACCGCCGCCCCTTTTATCCCCATGGCCGGGAAAGGTCCCAGACCAAAAATGAGAATTGGATCAAAAATAAAATTAAATACAACTCCTGCCGTCTGAAATGCCATTGGTGCCAGCATATTGCCTGTTCCCTGAAGGATTTTCTGGATGGCAATGTGCACCATATTCGGAATCTGTAAAAATACACAGATCTTCATATATTCCATACTTAAAGTATAAATTTCTTCATCTCTAATAAAAAGATGGAAATATGGCTCCAGGATCAGATAAAAAATAATATTCAGCAGAATACCAAAGAGGAAAGAGAGCAACAGTCCATGACTGACGATATTATTGGCTTCATCCTGCTCTTTCCGTCCGAGATACCTGGCCACCAAAACGTTTATGCCTACGCCTACCCCAATGGAAAAAGCCAGCATCAGCGTAGTCAGCGGGAAAGAAAAGGATACTGCGGTCAACGCTTTCTCACTGATCTGCGCTACGAAGAGACAGTCCACAAAATTGTAGGTATACTGCAAAAACATGGAAAACAACGGTGGCAGGGACATTTGCATGATAAGGGGAACGATAGCTTTCGTTCCCATTTGATTTTCTTGTTGATGATCCATCTGATTCTATTATTTTGCGTCACATTTCAGTACAGCATTTAAGAGTACGGAAGCACCCTGTGTACACTGCTGTACGGATGTAAATTCAGGTTCGCAATGAGAATGTCCGTCTTTGGAAGGAACAAAGATCATGGTTGTTGGCATCATGTATGCGCAGAACTGTGCATCATGACCAGCACCGGAGTTAATTCTCTGGTGAGAATATCCCAGTTCTTCTACGGATTCTTTTACATAACCAACAAGTTCTTCATTGAAGTATACCGTATCACGTGTCCATGCCGGTTCGTATTCTACTTTACATCCTACGATTTCTTCTGGCATGTTTTCAATAATTTTTACTACCTGTTCGATTACCTTTGGATCTTCATGTCTTGCGTCAATGGAGAAATCCACATAATCAGGAATAACGGTATGTACATTTGGATGAAGAACGATTTCACCTGTGGTGTATACCAGCTCTGGATCCAGTTTATCCAGTTCGTCATGGAGATACTGTAAAATCTTAGCAGATGCATATAATGCGTCATGACGATATTTCATTGGTGTTGTTCCCGCATGGTCAGCCTGTCCATAAGTTTTAATTCTGTAGCAGATCATACCCAGTACGCAGGTAACTACACCAACATCATTCTTTTCTGCTTCAAGGATCGGACCCTGTTCAATATGTAATTCAAACATTGCTTTATAATCTTTTGGATTTAAGCGATTTTCCTTTGGTCCTTTGTATCCTGACGCTTCAAGAGCTGCGCCAAATGTCTTTGTTGGATCCAGGATGGATTTGGAATTAAGCATATCTTCATGCACAAATTTATAACGAATATCTTCTGGCAGATAATCATAGCACAGAACGCCGGAAGCCATCATTGACGGTGGGTATAAGGAACCTTCTTCGTTTGTCCAGATCATTGCAGTGATATTATGTTTGTGTGGAATTTTTTCTGCTGCGATTGTTTCAAGAACTTCCATAGCGCCCATAACACCAAGAATACCGTCGTAGTTACCACCATTTTTTACAGAGTCACAATGGGAACCCATAACGATACCTGGAAGATCCGGTTCAGAACCTTTTAATGTTGCATACATACATGCCATATCGTCTGTTTTGATTTCAGCGCCAATTGCTTCCATTCTTTTTACAAACTCAGCTCTTGCCTGTAAAGCTTCCGGAGACAGGGAATATCTTGTGATTCCGCCGTGTCCTGCGTCTCCGAATGTGCTGAATGTTTTTATTTTGTCGCCCATACGTTCTTCACTACATGTATACATTTTAAACTCCTCCTCTATCTTATCATAAAGTTGATTAATTATTGTGTTCTTTTATTTTTACAAAATATCTTCTCACGGCTTTCCAGAAATCCATGGCCAGAATCAGACCAGCCGCAATGGATACCGAAGTAACCAGCGCTTCCAGTGCATATTCCTTTCCCAGAGCTCTGTCGCCCTGCCAAAAATAATACATGGTATGATATAAAGCCGCCCCCGGAATCAGGGGAATAATTCCTACTGCGATGTAAGCGGTTCTTGGCATTTTCGTATAGATCGCCATGATCTCCATATAAATCCCCAGAACCGCTCCGGAAATCAGAAACTGGATGCTGTAAGAAGGAAAAACCAGACCGGCAAGTAAATAAACGGTCCAGGCCAGTCCTCCTCCCGCTGCCGTAACAAAAACCTGTTTACCCCTCAAATGAAACAGCAGCGCAAATCCTACGGAACCGAAGAATCCACTGATAATCTGTATCCAGTTCATTCTCTCTCTCCTTTATCCCAGCAGTACATTGACAAAGACGAAACCTGTGGCAACCACAAGACTCAGCATGATTGCCTCAGCAAATCTTGTAAGGCCGGACAGCATATTGTTGGAAAAAATTTCCTGTATGGCACAGGTGAATATTACGCCAGGAATAAAAATCATAATATTACCGATGCTGACCAGCTCTGAGGACACCCCTCCGCTTATCCTCGCCGCAAAAATCGAAAGAAGTCCTGCCGCTGCCGCACACAAAAATACCTGTACGAAGCGATTCAGCTCTTTCCTGATGAGAAATTGATCTACCGGTGCGATGAGTATACCAATCAGAGCGGAAACCAGAGCGTCGAGAACACTTCCACCGAAAAAAATCGTAAAGGATAAAGAAATTAACGCAAAAATAAACATTTTACCATAAAGAGGACAGGTACTTGCCTGGTCAATGTTTTCCAGGCGAATCTGCGCTTCTTTCAACTCGATTTTTCCTGCACAAATGTCTCTGGACAATGTATTTAGTAAGGTCAGTTTATGCATATTTCTGTCAAATTGATCCACACGTCTGATTTCCGTCAATCCCGGAAGATTCTCACCGGAGATCGTCACCACGATGACATAAGTAATTGCAAAACATTCAATCGTTTCTGCACCCAAAGCACGACACATCCGTTCGATGCTGTCTTCTACGCGACCGATTTCTGCCCCGGAAGACAACATCTGCTCGCCTATATCCAATATGATCTGCAGATTTTCTCTTGCTGTCGCCACCAGTGTATCCACTTTGTCTCCTTTTTCTACATGAAGCTGGTATTGCTTATTTTTTAGGACTACGTTTTACGTACTGACCCATACCAGGTTTACCAACAAACTCGCCATTATCATAAACGAGCTGTCCTCTTAAATAAGTCTGTACAGGATAACCATGCAGCTGTTTGCCTTCCCAGATGGTGTGGTCGTAATCGGAGTGCATGGAATCCAGTGTGATCGTAAAGTCTTTCTCTTTATCGTAGATGACAATATCTGCATCTTTTCCAACAACTAAAGAACCTTTATTGTCACAGCCGAAAATCTTGGCTGGTGTGGTAGAGCAAAGTGCCACTGCCTGCTGGAAACTGATTTTTCCTGCATTTGCTGCGTCAAGCATATATGGATACAGATTTTCTACACCGGCACATCCGTTTGGAATCTTGGTGAAGTCGTCTTTTCCCCAGTCTTTCTCATAACTCTGGAATGGACAGTGATCTGTAGCAACTGTATCAATGAGACCAGCTTTAATTGCCTGCCATAATGCATCCTGACTTTCCTGTCCTTTCATTGGAGGAGAACATACGAAGTTTCTTCCGTCTTCTCTCTTATAAACATCACAGGTAAATTCCAGATACTGTGGACAGGTTTCCACATAAACTTCCGCACCCTGACGTTTTGCTTCGATGCAGGCTTCCAGTCCTTCTTTATCTGCCATATGTACGATATATACCGGTGCGTCAAGATGTTTCGCCCAGTGAACGGCACGTTTATCTGCTTCCGCTTCTACAAATTCAGGACGGCTTAAATAATGATACCATGCGCTTGTTTTTCCTTCTTTCAGGAAATTCTCCACATTCAGATCAATGAGATCCGGATTTTCCGCATGAACATTAATCAACGCTCCCAGCTCTTTTGCACGAATAAGCAATCTTGCCAGAGTTGCGTCATCTACCATCATTCCTTCTTTTTTATAAACGAGGAAACATTTAAAACTTGTGATACCTTCTGCCACTGCCTGTTCCATCTCTTCCAGAATTTCTCCGTTATTTAAGTTGGTGATACAGCAATGCATTGCATAGTCAACGCAGGCATCTTTTTCCAGAATTTCTTTTTTGGAATTTACCAGACCGAGGATGGTTTCTCCTTCATGCTGTACAGGATAATCGAAGATAGTTGTTACACCACCGCAGGCAGCCGCTCTTGTACCGGACAGATAACTGTCGGCAGATACGGTTCCACCAAAAGGCATCTGTAAATGCGTATGCACATCCAGCGCACCCGGAAGTACCAGCTTTCCATTGACATCACAGACTTTTTCTGCTTCTGCCTCATCCATGTTTAATTCCATTGCCGCGATTTTTCCATCTTTTACTGCAACATCACAGGCATACATATCCGTTGTGGTAACCACAACGCCATTTTTGATCAGTAAATCATATTTCTTCATGGCACACATTACCCCCTGTTTATTTTGTCGCAGCCCAAATCGGGCTGCGAACAATCATACATCTATTTCTCCAGAGGAGAAGATTATTCATATTTTGTTTTCAGAACAACGTCATGTTCTTCTCTGCCCGGTTTGAAGACAACTTCTCCCGGTGTAATACAATGCATTACTGGACAAACATTTAAGCATAAGTGACAGCCTACGCACTTGTCTTCCAGAAGTTTTGGTTTTCTTGTTTCCGGATCAAATTCAATTGCCTGATGACCACCATCGAAACAGGAAACATAACATCTTCCACAACCCACACATTTTTCTGTATCGAACTGTGGCAGAATACGGAAGGAACGATCAAGCTGGTCTGCTCCCATGATGCTTGGAAGAGCTTTTCCTACCAGATCCTGTAATCTGTCGATTCCGTTTCTTTCCATAAAGTGAGACAGACCACTGATCATGTCTTCAACGATACGGTAACCATACTGCATGATTGCTGTTGTACACTGTACGTTTTCGCAACCTAACAGGATAAATTCCAGAGCGTCTTTCCATGTTTCCACACCACCCATACCGGATAATGGAATGTTCACCAGTTTAGGGTCATGTTTAAGATCGGAAACGAAACGAAGAGCGATTGGTTTTACTGCTGCTCCTGAGTAACCGGATACGGCAGATTTACCATTAACAACCGGCATACCGGAGTTAAGATCCAGATCTACGTTACTGATGGATTTTACGGTATTGATGGCTGCAAGACCTTTTGCTCCACCTTCCACTGCTGCGATAGCCGGAAGTTCCATGTTTGTGATGTTTGGTGTCATTTTTGCGATTACCGGAAGATGTGTATTTGCTGTTACAACTTCACAGTAATGTTTTACTAATTCCGGTCTTGTTCCTACATCAGAACCCATGGTGGAAGAAGTCATCTGTGGACAGGAGAAGTTACACTCAATCAGGTCAACACCTGTTTCTGTCACTGCTTTTGCCAGGTATGCCCATTCATCATCATTACTTCCCATGATACTTGCAACGATAACTTTGTTTGGATAATCCTGTTTTAATCTGCGCATGTATTCCAGGTTAACTTCTACCGGTTTATCGGATGTCTGTTCCATGTTTTTGAAACCTAACCAAGGTGTACCTTCTTTTGTGGTGATGTCAAAACGTGGAGAAATTTCGTCTGGAATATAAACACTAATGGATTTATAATAAATTCCGCCCCAGCCTGCTTCCAGAGCTTTTGCACACATTTCATAATTGCTTCCTACTGGTGAAGAAGAAAGGAAAAATGGATTTTCACACTTCACCCCTAAAAAATCAATGGATAAATCTTTTTTTAATGCCATAGTCGTATTCCCCCTATTTTAAATCAGCTGCAATTTTTGCTGCTGCTTCTTTTCCATCTGCTACTGCTTCTACTCCAAAGGGAATAATACAGCGCGGGAGGGCATGACCCACATTAATATTGTACACAACAGG
>ENA-ORMO01001411-ORMO01001411.1-human-gut-metagenome-genome-assembly--contig:-NODE-1411-length-25819-cov-7.097617_pt1 | contig 25819 bp, 20 predicted proteins | sample MGYA00242106_ERZ509001 | MGnify/ENA primary metagenome ERZ509001 (study PRJEB26280, sample SAMEA2338736) | human gut metagenome | biome: human gut; feature: human-associated habitat; material: faeces...
CCCGACTCTCTTCTCTCCCTTATGATTCTCTTTTTTCTTCGCAGTTTCTTCTATTATATTTTATAGAAATAACAGGTGTTGTACTTTTTCATAGACAATACTTCCACGGATTGTATAATCTTTTTTTCCATGTTAAGATGATATAAAGGAATCGTAACTGTTCAGGACGGGGCATCTTCTTGTCCGGCAAAGCCGGACAAGAAGCGTCGGAGATTCCTCCGATGTGAGATCTGGCAGGAAAACCCGTTTACAAGCAAGCTTGACACGAATTTTTCTGCCAGTTCTCCCGTCAGCCTGAATAATTACAAGAAATCAACAAGTCTGCTGCGGGGAAAATTCATTCTGCGGCATCATTTTTAGGGGAGCAGGTTTACAAATGAAAATAAAAAAATTTAACAACAGTCAGATCATTAACGGAATCGCTTTTGGCTTTTCTGCCGCATTTCTGATTTCCGCTTTTATTGCAGCAATTTATACTGGTGAATGGGGATCCGTATTTCAGAACTGGTACAGGATTCTTATTACGCCATGTCCTCTGGTGACTGATTATTTTGCCATAGGCGGCCTGGCCAGCGCCATGTTAAATGCCGGCGTATGCGGTATGGTCTGCTTTTTGTTTATGATCGGCCTTCCAGGCAATTCTCATACCAATACCTTATCTGGATACTTTCTTGTAGTTGCCCATTGTTTCTACGGACTGAACCTGCTGAATATGATGCCCTGCTTTCTGGCTCCTTTTGTATATCTTCACCGCCAGAAACTGGATTATAAAGATAATCTCCATATTTGTATGTATACAACCTCCTTTGCACCATTTATCAGCGAATTTCTCTTCCGCTATACCCAGAGAGATACCTTTCTGTTCGGTCAGGCTCAGCTGGAATTAAAGGGTGTGATTCTGGCTGTCTGCTTCTGCCTGATGATGGGCTACGTCACTCCGGCTATTTTGCCGGGAGCCCGGGCATGGCATAAGGGCTATAATCTGTACAATGGTGGGCTGGCTTTCGGAGTTTTTGGCTTTTTCGTTTTCAACCTGATGTATCGGACCATGGGAATTGTCCCACCGGAGATTATCACTGTAGAAAACCCCATTTATATCCGTTTTGGAGAAAGCTATCGGCTTTATGGAAACTGTTTCTATCTGCTGATTTTTTTATTTTGTTTTCTTACAGGTTATTTTTTAAATGGACGAAGCCTGAAGGGTCTTTCTCATTTGTTAAAGGATACCGGCTTTCGAAGTGATTTTGCAGAAAAATACGGAATGTCTGTATGTCTGATGAATATTGGAATTTATGGTTCTCTGTTTTTACTATATTTGAATCTGGTAATTCTCTTTACAAATGGAGCCGGATTCACCGGCCCCACCTTTGGTATTATGCTGGCAGCTCTTACCTTTTCTGCCATGGGACAGCATCCCCGAAATGTACTTCCTATCCTGATCGGATATCAGATGCTTTATCTTGTTACAGGATTTTTCTGTCACATCAACGGCCGTGAGCTGACCTGGTCCCTTTCTACCCAGGGATACTTAAATGGTGTTGCCTTTGCAACGGGAATGAGCCCCTTAGTTGGCCATTACGGCTTCCGCGTAGGCATTTTAAGTGGTTTTCTCTGTGCCTCCATGTGTACCGCAACCAGCGCGGTTCACGGTGGTTTTGTTTTGTACAACGGGGGCTTTACTGCAGGAATCACCGTTCTGATCCTCCTTCCCATTCTGGAGCATTATCTGCCTGGTACCAGAAGTGAAATGAAGGATCAACGGCTGAATATGCAGGAGCTGCTGGCACTCGTTCAAAATAAGAAGAATTCCTCCCAATCAGAGAAACAACCCTGACAAAGCCTATGCCAGATAAGGCTTTGCCAGATTCTCCAGCATATCCGGATTTTTCTGACGCCACTCATGGAATTCCATGCCGCTTTCAGCCACATGCCGTCCCAGAGTTACCAGAAATTCCGGAATTTTTGTTTCTTCGATAGTTCCCAGCTGTTGTCCCATTGTCTCTTTTCCCTGGTAGTCACAGCCGCCTACATACAGTACAAAGGCTGGGCAAACCTTTCCGTCTACTTTTTTCACTCCACCACGGAACCCCATTTCTCCTGTCTGATGGGTTCCGCAGGAAGACGGACAGCCTGAAATATGGATTTTCGGCAGAGCAGAAGCTGGAAGCTGCGCTTGACGGACCGCCTCCACACATGCTGCCAGAAGTCCCTGAGAGTCACGGGCTCCTACCTGACAAATCGATGCGCCGATACAGCTGACAGAAGCCTCAAACGGAGTTTTTGCACTGTCATCTGTCAATTCCAGAATCTGCTTTGCCTCACTGCCGGTGAGATTGATAATATAAGCAGTCTCGTCAGGAGCCAGCCGCATTTCTGCGCCGTCTATTTTCTGCAGTGCATCATTCAGCGCACAGAATTTTTCCGTGGAAGCCAGACCTCCGATCGGATGCCACATGACTGTATACAGTCCCTCCTGCTTCTGAGGTGTTACACGAACATCTGAAATTTCACTTCCGTCTCCTTTTTTCTCTATCTCCGTCACAACAGCCTGAACCGTCAGATCCTCACCAGACTCCCGAACCTGCTGAAGCTTTTCTAAAAATGCGTTTTTATATGCCTCAGGACCACCGAGAGACTCCTGCATATACCGGGTACGGGCCTTTGCACGATTTTCGTAATTCCCGTAAGCCCGGAAAGTCAGCCACATGGCCTTTATATAATAGCAAATCTCCTCTGGCTTGATTCCCTCTGCCACCAGAACGCCAAAACAGGGATTATTTCCCAGTCCGCCTGCACTATATACGTCAAAGAGTCCATCTGGACGGGCTGCAAATCCCAAATCTCTGTAAGTGGCATGGGTCATGTTTTTTGGGGAATTGGAAAATCCCACCTTCAGCTTTCTCGGCATTTTTTCTGCCTTAATAAAGGTCAACAGATATTCTCCTGCTTCTCTGGCCCATGGCAGTACATCAAAATATTCATCTTTTTCGGTTCCGGAAAGAGGAGAGCACATTACATTACGCGGGTAATCTCCGCCGCCTCCCATGGTAATAATCCCTGCATCCAGAGCCTGCTCCATCACGCCAAAAACCTGTTCCTGATTCAGATCATGAAACTGAATCGTCTGACAGGTAGTAAAATGCATTTTCTTTACCTGATACTCCTGAATCATTCTGGCTACAAATGCCATTTTTTCCTTTGTAACCTGTCCGGCAGTCATTCTCAGCCGCAGCATACTGGCTGTTCCGCCTTTCTGTGCATAGCTTCCATAGTAGCCGGAAAATCCCTTATACGCGCCCTTATCTATTTCTCCTGCATAAAATGCGGCTGTTTTTTCCCGAAATTCGGGAAGATCCTGCTTCCAGTTTTCCTGATTTTTTTTCATGCTTTCTCTTTCCTTTCGTTATTTTGGGTTCATTTTTTCGCCGGACCCTTTCCTATGCAAAATCCGGCATTTCCCCTCTATGTTCTTCCTGTTATGGCAGTTCCATCACAGGCTTCCCTTCTGTATCATTTCCCGTGAATCATCCTCTTTGGTCTGCGCCATAGCCAGTGTAAACCAGAACTCTACTCCATTTTCCTTATTAACCACACCGCAATCCTGATGATGAGCATCCATAATAGCCTTAACAATTGACAGCCCAATGCCGCTTCCGCCATAAGAACGGGTTCTTGCCTTATCTACTTTGTAAAATTTGGTCCACAGATTCGGCAAGTCTTCCTCTGGAATCGGGTTTCCTGTATTGAACACTCGAATCACAGCCTGTCCTGTTTCTTTTCTGACTTCTGCACGGATCCGAATCAGCCGTTCTCCGTCCAGATGATGAATGGCATTTGTCAGATAGTTTGTCACCACCTCTTCGATTTTAAACTCATCTCCTAAAACCTCCAGATGCTCAGGAACAGAAACCTCTACCTGGGCCTCATTCTGCTGAAGCAGAATGCTGGAGGAATTTACCAGATCACGAATGAGCTCCGCCCCGTCAAAAGGCTCTATGGCCGGCATATCTCTTCCAAATTCCAATGCTGTCAGAGTGAGCAGCTGCTTTACCATTTTATTCATCTTATTAGCTTCGTCCATAATGACCTCGCAGTAATAGCTCCGGCTCTCCTCATCCTCACACATTCCCTCTGTCAGTCCCTCTGCATATCCCTGAATCAGGGCAATGGGCGTTTTCAGTTCATGGGAAACATTGGCAATAAACTCCTTTCGCATTTCATCGATCTGGATTTTTTCGTCAATATCATGCTGAAGCTGCTGATTGGCCTCCTGAAGCGCTCCTATGGTTTCCTTCAGTTTATCCGAAAGAGTATTCATACTGCGTCCTAAAACTCCGATTTCATCCAAACGGCTGTCGTCGCAGCTTACGTCAAAATTCAGTTCTGACATCTGCTCTGACAAAGATGCCAGCTTCAAAATCGGTCTTGTAACCTGGTTCGTTGCAAAATACATAAGAACACTTCCGGCAACCAGCACGATAAGACCCGCATACGTAATAAAACGGTTTGACAGACCAACGCTTTCCCGGATACTGTCCAGAGGCATAGACATAATAAACAGAGTCTTATTGTCAGAAAAATATCCCCAGCTCTCCACATAGGTTGCGTTCGTTCGGGAATCGTAATTCATTTCAATGACGTAATTTTCCCCCTGTTTTAAAACCTTGGACCTGTCGGCGTCCATTCCCAGCACATACTGCTGAACCTTCCTGGCCAGAAAATCTGTTTCCCAGTCTGAACGCAGAAGAATGGTTCCTGTGTAGCTGTCAATCAGCACCGTGGTAATGTTGTTATGGTCCCCATAAGTTCGAATGGTACCCAAAAGCGTTTTTCTTCTGCTTTCGGGGGAAGCTTTTGGAAGGCTCTCTGAATCATTTTCCCGGGAACCGGACTGTTTTCTGTCCTCAACCCAATTTTCCCACTCCTGATGCTGTTCCTCCGTGATGATATCGCTGACGCTTTTTCCTGCCTGAACCTGCTCCATTACTACACAGTTAATATCCAGGTAAGCCTGCTCCATCACCTCCTGCTTCTGGGACACATAATAGCGTTCCAGCCAGAAATTGTTAATCGCCCAGACAGCCAGAAGCATACTGGCCATGAGGCCAATAAAAATCACCATAATCCGGCGGCGAATGGAATGCCTCAGGCTGAACCGCTGCCTGAGCCTGCTGAAATATGACTGATTATTCATTGATCTACCTCAAATTTATACCCCATTCCCCAGATGGTTTTAATATAGTTTCCCTTTTCTCCCATCTTGCTGCGGAGCTTTTTCACATGGGTATCAATGGTTCTCGCATCACCAAAATAGTCATAATTCCACACATTATTTAAAATCTTTTCCCTGGAAAGAGCAATTCCCTGATTGTCCACAAAATATGCCAGCAATTCAAATTCCTTATAGCTCAAATCTACCGGCTGTCCGTCAATCGTTACCTGATGGGCTGCTTTATCAATGCGGATGCCGCCTATATCTGTCACGTCTGACACTGCCATATTGCTGCGTCTGAGAATCGCCTCTACCCGAGCAACCAGAATTTTGGGGCTGAAGGGCTTGGAAATATATTCGTCTACTCCCAGCTGAAAGCCCTGGAGCTCATCCCTCTCCTCGCTTCTTGCTGTCAGCATGATAATCGGAACTCTGGAATACTGGCGAATAGTTTTGCACACATCCCAGCCATTCATTTTCGGCATCATCACATCCAGAATAATCAGAGCGATATCCTTCTGCTTAAAAAACAGATCGACTGCCTGCTCTCCATTTTCTGCTTCAATCACATAAAAACCTTTTACTGTAAGAAAGTCCCGGACCAGCTTTCTCATTCTCGCTTCATCATCTACAACGAGTACCTTTAAACCATCTGTTCCCATATAGGAATCCTCTCTCTCTGCTTCAATTTCTGCTCAACATTTCTGTATTCTGTAGATATCTTCATTAGTAACTGTTCAGTTCTCCTGCCGTCCTGAATAGTTACCCTCATTGTATCAGATTAAAGTCTGTTTTTCCATGTTTTCACATACTTTTCACAGATAAGAGACCAAAAAAAAAGCAGAGAACCGCCATGTTTTTCACACGACGGTTCTCCATTTTCCGCTTCTCTCTATTCTGCTGTAATTTTGCTTTTATTCAGCATCCGCTGCCTCAGAGGAAATCTCAATGCCAAGCTCTTCCAGCTGCTTGGGATCTACCGGAGTCGGAGCCTCTGTCATCAGACAGGACGCATCCTTTACCTTCGGGAAAGCGATCACCTCACGAATGCTGTCGCAGCCGCCCATCAGCATAGCCACACGGTCCAGACCATAAGCCAGACCTGCGTGAGGCGGAACTCCATACTTAAATGCCTCTAACAGGAAACCGAACTGCTCCTGTGCTTTTTCCGGAGTAAAGCCCAGTACCTCAAACATTTTGGACTGGATATCGCTCTGGTGAATCCGGACAGAACCACCGCCCAGCTCTGTTCCGTTTAATACAATGTCGTAAGCCTTTGCACGAACAGCGCCTGGATCAGAATCAATCAGATGCCAGTCCTCATCCATCGGCATGGTGAATGGATGGTGCATAGCTACAAAACGTCCCTGCTCCTCAGAATACTCTAAAAGCGGGAACTCCGTTACCCACAGGAATTTGAAATCATCCTTTTTCAGGAGATCCAGCTGACGGGCCAGTTCCAGACGCAGAGCACCCAGCACTGCCCATACAACCTGCTTCTTATCTGCCGCAAACAGCAGCAGATCGCCAGGCTTTCCGTCCATAGCGGCCACCAGAGCAGCCATCTGCTCCTCTGTCATGAATTTTGCGAAGGAGGATTTCAGGGTTCCATCCTCCTGAATTGCTACATAAGCCAGTCCCTTTGCGCCGTAATCCTTTGCAAAGGAAACCAGAGCGTCAATTTTCTTTCTGGGCATTCCTCCCTGTCCCTCGGCATTGATACCGCGAACCGTTCCGCCATTTTCCAGAGCGCCCTTAAATACAACGAATTCACAGTCTTTTACTACTTCGGAAACATCTTTCAGTTCCATACCAAAACGGATATCCGGTTTATCGGAACCATAGCGATCCATAGCCTCCTGCCAGGTCATTCTCGGAATCGGCTGAGGAATCTCCACATTCAAAAGCTCCTTAAACAGCTTGTAAAGCAGACGTTCATTGACATCAATTACATCGTCCACATCTACAAAGGACATCTCCAGATCGATCTGGGTAAACTCCGGCTGACGGTCTGCCCGCAGATCTTCATCTCGGTAGCAGCGAGCCAGCTGGAAATAACGGTCATAGCCAGAGCACATCAACAGCTGCTTAAACAGCTGCGGAGACTGCGGCAGTGCATAGAAGGATCCCGGGTGTACACGGCTGGGAACCAGATAGTCTCTTGCACCTTCTGGAGTACTCTTAATCAGAGTAGGAGTCTCAATCTCCAGGAAGCCTTCCTCAGCCAGGAACTGTCTGGTGAGAATGGCAATCTTACTGCGAAGGATCAGGTTTCTCTGAATATCCGGTCTTCTCAGATCCAGGAAACGGTATTTTAAGCGAAGTTCCTCTTTTGTCTTGGAATTTTCCTCAATGGGGAATGGAGGAGTCTCAGACTCTGAAAGGATACGCAGACTTTCTGCGCGAACCTCAATTCCTCCGGTAGCCAGATTTTCATTGACACCGCCGGAACGGGCCTCTACTTTTCCTGTTACTGCAATGACAAATTCACTTCTCAGCTTCTCTGCCTTTGCAAAGCTTTCCTCTCCACAGTTATTTTCCTCAAAAATAATCTGCAGAATTCCGGAACGATCCCGTAAATCCACAAAAATAATTCCGCCTTTGTTTCTGCTTTTCTGCACCCAGCCCATAACCGTTACCTGTTCACCGATATTGGCTGTGCCAAGCTCTGTACAGCGATGGGACCGTTTCAGCCCCAGCATAGACTCTGCCATGATCATAATCTCCTTTTATTTATCTCCCGGCGGAACCTGCCGCCGTTATTTGCATCTCTCTAAAATCCTGCCTATTTTAATGCTTCCCGGTAGAACTCTACAAATTCTGTGTAACCTTCTTTTCCAAGCTGTTCCTTCTGGAACTTTTTATTCTTGTTCATCTGGGAAACCAGTACCTGAACACCGGCCCGGCGCTCGTCCATGGCCTGCTTCATAATCTGGCTGAACCGGCCAGAATCCATTCCCTTTTCCACCAGATATGCTTTTCTCACAATACCGTCCTCAACACGGCCGCCCTGATCCATCAAAATCGTAACAATCCGCTCAAAACCAATGGAAAATCCGCAGGCCGGGGTATCCTGACCAGTAAATTTGCCGATCATCTTATCGTAGCGGCCGCCGCCTGCCACGGAACCACCAAAGCCCTCCATGGAAACCTCGAAAATCGTTCCTGTATAGTAAGACATTCCGCGAACCAGAGTGGGATCAAAAGCCAGCTTAAAATCTGTCTCTGCCACCTCTGTCACCGTATCCATAATAGAAGCCAGATTCTCTGTCACAGCCACAGGAAGTACCTGAGACAGCTTCTCACCGAGGCTGCGGACAGCTGCCGCATCATCGCCAAGCTCTGCCAGAAGACCTGTATACTTCTCAACACTCTCTGACTCATATCCCAGCTCCAAAAGCTCTGCGCTGACTCCCTCCAAACCAATTTTGTCCATCTTATCCAGTGTAATAAACACCTGATCCAGCCCATTCTCCGGGAATCCGCAGTATAAAGCCATTCCCTTCAGAATTTCTCTGTCATTGATCCGCACGGTAAAACCATTGTCCGGACAGATCCTTCCCAGAGCTGTGGTAGTAGCCAGAATCAGCTCAATCTCAGCCATATTGGTGGCATCTCCCAGAATATCAATATCACACTGGGTGAACTGACGGAACCGCCCTCTCTGCGGACGATCGGCGCGCCATACGCTTCCCATCTGAAGTGCCTTAAAGGGGCTGGGAAGCTGGGCTCCGTTATTAGAATAATATCTGGAAAGGGGCAGGGTCAGATCATAGCGCAGACCGCTGTCCGCCAGATCATTCTCTGTCTCTGCTGTCTCCAGATTCAGCTTCTCTCCCCTCTTTAAAATCTTAAAAATCAGCTTTTCATTGTCCCCGCCCTGCTTGCTGGTCAGGTTCTCAATGTGCTCTACACAGGGAGTTTCCATCTGCGTAAATCCAAAGCTTCGATACGTTTCCTTAATCTGGTTCATTACATATTCCCGTACCTGCATTTCTGCAGGCAGAATATCTCTCATGCCGGTAACCGGCTTTTTCTTCAATGCCATGATATCCTTTCTCCGTTCCTCTTCTGCATCTGCCGCCCTGCGGCAAGTGCGTTTGCTTATCGATTATACTATTCTCACAGTTAAATAGCAATGGTTTTTTCCGAGAGCAGGCGCCTTTTCCTCTCAATCATTTCATCAATGCGGCTGATATACTGCTCCACGTCTTTTACATTTTCCGCCCGCTCAATGCGGTTTTCCTCTGGAAACAGACGCTTGGTCGTAGTCCCCGCGCCGCAGCCGATAATGGTCTGCTGCTCCTCCATAATCAGCACATTGTAAATACATGCCTTTCCTGGAGCCGCGTAGCCTACGTTTTCAAAATTTCCGGCCATATTTTTCTGCCGGTACAGATAATAAGGCTCAAGCCCCATCTCCCGGGCATACTGCGCTGTCAGATCAATCATTTCCTGCGTATTGGTAATTTTTAAATCCTTATAAACTTCCTTCATGGTATTCAGCCGTGCTGCCCGCTTAATTGCCAGAGAATGAACGGTTACACTGTCCGGCGCCAGAGCCTTCACCTCTTCCATGGTCGTCCGCACATCCTCCAGCCCTTCCTCCGGAAGTCCGATAATCAGATCCATATTGATATTGTCAAATCCCATCTCCCGGGCCATTTGGAACCGTTCCTTCACATCCTCAACCGTATGGCGGCGTCCAATCAACTTTAAGGTTTCCTCCTTCATAGTCTGAGGGTTGATGGAAATTCTGGTTACTCCATGATTTTTCAGCACCTGAAGCTTTTCCCTGGTAATGCTGTCCGGTCTTCCCGCTTCTACCGTAAATTCCTGAACGGTGGAAAAATCAAAGGTTTTCTTCAGCCGGGTAATCAAAATATCCAAATCCTCCGGAGAGAGAGAGGTCGGTGTTCCTCCGCCAAAATATACCGTATCCAGCGTGCAGCCGCGCTTTTCTTCTGCCACATAATCCATTTCCCGGAACAAAGCCTCCAGATATTCCCCTGTTCTCTCTTTCCATTTTCCAATGGGGTAAGAGGTGAAGGAGCAGTACAGACAAGTGGTCGGGCAGAAGGGAATACCGATATATAAGCTGTAGCCATTTTTATAATCAATGGCTGACAAAAGCTGGCGCTCTCTCTGAGCAATCTCAATGCTGAGACGTATTTTCTCATCACTGGTAAAATACGTTTCCTTCATGTAGCGGAAAATCTCCTCCGGCAAAGCCCCCTCGGCCAGCTTTGTCATAGCAATTTTCGTGGGGCGGATTCCAGTCAAAGTTCCCCAGGGAAGCTGCTTTCCTGTCTCCCCCATTAAAAGCACATACAGTCGCCGCTTGATCCTGTTTTTTGTTTCAAACCGATCCTCATAATCCACGGAAATCTCCGTGCTTTCACTGGCTGCTTCCCACTCTTTTCTGACCTCCGGCTCCAGATCCTCTGGCACATAAAACCGGGAAGCTCCCGGAAAACGCAAAGACAGAGAAAATACCTGTCTTTCCTGATTTACCTCTCCCTCTGCATAAAAGCGCACATGTTCCTGGTCATCCTGCTCTTCATGAACAAAGGTCTCTCCCGGATAAAATGCCATCAAAAGCTCGCGGATATCCTGCTCATATCCATTATCATTTAATAAAATTCCTATCATTTTATATTATCCTCACAGATGTTTTCCGCTGAAACAGTTTTCAGCGGTTTTTCTTCCAGTACGGCACAACCGGATTGTATATTTTTTCATGGCCAATGGTTGTGGGATCTCCGTGCCCCGGATAAACCATGGTATCATCGGGAAGCTCAAACAACCGCTCTGCAATGGACCGGACAATCTGCTGAACACTTCCTGTCGGAAGATCCGTTCTTCCCAGGGACTCTGCAAATAAGGTATCCCCACTGAAGAGCACCTCCTCAGAAGCAAGGTAGTAGCAGACAGAGCCCTTTGTATGCCCCGGCGTAGCCATCACCTTCCAGTCACAGTCCAGAAGCTTTACGATCTGTCCATCGCGAAGCAGCTCATCTGCCTCCACAGAAAACTGTTCTGTTCCCATGGTTCCTGACAGATTCATAGACGGATCTCTCAGCAGTTCTGTTTCATCCATGTGAGCATATACCTTACAATGAAATGCCCGCCGGATATCATCAACTGCCATAATATGATCAAAATGTCCGTGGGTCAAAAGCACTGCCTCCGGCTCCACCTGAAGCTCCCGGCATTTGTTCAGAATATAAGCTCCATTGTCTGCCGGATCTACGATCACCGCAGACTTTCCGCCCTTTCTGTAAACAATATAGCAATTCGTGCTGACCATCCCCATCACACAGGTCTGTATCCGAAAATCACACATGATGTTTCCCCTTCTTCTCTTCTTATATAATTTGAACAGAAGCAAATATCCTCTATCTGCCTCTGTTCTCTCTTTTCTGCGCTCCTATCAAATGCGGCTGCAACTATCTAACCTGCAGTTCGCTCAATATCCAGAACGCCCTCTATCTGTCTTAATTTATCCGTCAAACGGTTCAGCTCCTCAATCCCTTGGATATCAAAGGTCATGATAATCGTAGCCTTCCCCTGCTTGCTGGTGCGTACATTCATAGAAGTAATATCAATCTGACGCTCCGTAAACACCTTGGAAATGTCTACGAACATTCCAATTCGGTTGTTGGCATAAATCTGGATTTCCGTGGAATACCGCTCCTTATTGCCTTCTCCCTCCGGCTGCTGCCATTCTGCATCAATCAGACGAACCCGCTCATCGCTGGGAAGATTAATAATGTTGATACAATCTGTTCTATGAATAGAAATTCCGCGGCCTCTGGTAACAAATCCGACAATCTCATCGCCCGGAACCGGACTGCAGCAGCGGGAAAAACGCACAGCCACATCGTGGATTCCCTTAACGACAATTCCGCTCTTGGATTTTTTGCTTTCAGGAGCTTTTGCCGTCATCTCCTCAATGCCGTCCAGAATCGCCTTGTCCGTTACCTCTTTTTTCTGCTTCTTGGCCTTCTCATCCAGCATCTTGTTGATGACCTGGCCCTCTTTTAATCCGCCGTGTCCAATGGATGCCAGGACAGAATCCCAGTCCTTAAAGGCATACCGGGTCATAACCTTTTCCTGAAACTCCGGCTTGTTGATCTCCGGATAGTTAATGCCCTTGGCCTTACAGTACCGGTCAATCATCTCCTTGCCCTTGGTAATATTGTCTTCCTTCAGCTCAGTCTTAAACCACTGATTGATCTTGTTTCTCGCCTGCGTGCTCTTGACCAGGGCAAGCCAGTCTCTGCTGGGTCCCTTGGAATTCTGAGAGGTAATAATCTCAATCCGGTCTCCATTCTGGATCACATAATCAATATTCACCAGCTTTCCGTTCACTCTGGCGCCTACCATCTTATTGCCCACAGCGCTGTGAATGGAATAGGCAAAGTCAATGGGCGTGGAACCGCTGGGCAGGTTCTTTACATCTCCTGTGGGGGTAAAGCAGTACACACTGTCAGAAAACAGATCCAGGTCGCCCTTAACCATATTCAAAAATTCTTTGGAGTTATCTGCCTCTCTCTGCCACTCCAGAATCTGACGCAGCCAGGACAGCTTGGCAGCCTCATCTCCTGCTGCAATCTTTCCGCTTCCGCTTTCCTTATACTTCCAGTGGGCTGCAATACCGTATTCAGCCGTCCGGTGCATCTCATAAGTACGAATCTGAATCTCAAAAGGCTGACCGGTGCTGCCAATCAAAGTAGTGTGCAGTGACTGGTACATATTGGGCTTGGGCATGGCAATATAATCCTTAAACCGGCCCGGTATGGGCTTGTAAAGCTCATGAATCACCCCCAGCGCTGCATAACAGTCCTTCACTGTCTCCACAATAATCCGGACTGCAAACAAATCATATATCTGATCCAGGGTCTTGTCCTGGTTCACCATCTTTTTGTAAATACTGAAAAAGTGCTTCACTCTTCCATCTACCCGGGCTTCAATCCCCGCCTCGCGGATATGGGCGGATACCTCGTCCACAATACTCTGAACAAAGGCCTCCCTGGCATCCTTGCGCAGGGAAATCTTCTCTGCCAGATCATAATAAACCTCCGGCTTCAGATACTTCAGAGAAAGATCATCCAGCTCCACCTTAATTTTAGAAATACCAAGCCGGTGTGCAATGGGCGCATAAATGTCCATCGTTTCACGGGCCTTTTCCTTCTGCTTCTCCGGCTTCATATACTGAAGAGTACGCATATTGTGAAGGCGGTCCGCCAGCTTAATCAGAATCACGCGGATATCCTTGGCCATGGCCAGGAACATCTTCCGCAGATTCTCAGCCTGAATCTCCACCTTATCCATGGACCAGGACAACTGGGTCAGCTTTGTAACTCCGTCTACCAGAAGAGCTACCTCTGCGCCGAACTCCTTCTCCACCTCGTCCAGAGTCATAATGGTATCCTCTACCACATCATGAAGAATTCCGGCAATGATGGTTTCTTTATCCAGCTCCAGATCCGCCAGAATAATGGCAACACAAAGAGGGTGAATAATATAAGGTTCACCCGACTTCCGCTTCTGGTCCTTATGGGCCTCTCTGGCGATTCTGTATGCTTTTTCTATCTGGGAAATATCATCAGACGGATGGTACTTCCTGATACTTTTGATCAAATCCTGATACAATACTTCCGGACTGGTAAAGTCCGCAGGATTCTCCAGTTCAATATCCACTCCCGTTTCCAATTGTTTTTCTGCCATAGAAAAGCCACCTTTTTATACGCATAGTTATTGAATTATTATAATTATTTTTGTCGAAAAAAGCAAGGAAAAAAAGGTTTTTCGCAAACTTCCTTGTAACAGTTCAGCCTTGCGGGGATTCAGACTTCCTTCCTCTTTGTCAGCCTCTGGTCAGCTGATACATCAGGGCATTGCAGATGGCTGCCGCAATATTGCTTCCTCCCTTTCGTCCTCTGGCTACAATGCAGGGAGCCGGATCCGCCGCAATCAGCTCCTTTGACTCCACTACATTTACGAATCCTACGGGAACTGCAATAATAAAATCAGGATGAAGCCTTCCCTCTTCCATCATTTCATGGAGGCGAATCAGAGCTGTGGGGGCATTCCCAATGGCAAATACCAGAGGGCCGTCAAGCTCTGCCGCATATTCCATGCTGACAAGAGCCCTTGTTACGCCCCGTTTTTTTGCCTCCGCCGCCACCTGTTCCTCTGCCATAAAGCACACGGCACGGCCGCCCAGCTTTTCCAGTGTTTTTTTATTAATTCCGGACGCCGCCATATTCGTGTCTGTCACAATGGTAAATCCGCCTTTTCTGAAGATTTCCAGGGCTTTTTCCACCGCATGTTCAGAAAAATACAGATTTTCTGCGTAATCAAAATCTGCAGAGGTGTGAATACACCGCTTCACTACTGCCAGTTCTCCGGGGCTCCAGCTTCCCTGGGGCATTTCTGATTCAATGATTTCCATACTGCGGGCTTCGATCTCTTCCGGCCGAATCCACTGCATCTGTTCTTTCATACTGTCAACTCTCCTTCTGCGTGTTCCGCCTCTCCTGTATTTTTCGGTTCCAGGCCCATGATTTCATAAATTTTCTTCATATCCAGGTTTTCCCGTACCAGCCGGGCCAGTCTGTCGTACTGTTTTTCCTTATAAGCCCTGCGGCTTTCCTCCGGACTTCTCCACAGAATTCCTTTTTTCTCTGCCAGACCGGAAAGCAGCTTTCCCGTCCATTCTTCATTGTCAAAAAGACCGTGAAGGTAGGTGCCAAATACCAGTCCGTCTTTCCGGCAAAGGCCGTCTCTTCGTCCGTCCTCCAGAAAAACTGCCGTTTTCGCATGTTCTTCTTCCGAAGAAATCGCTCTGGTAATCCCCATATGAATCTCATAGCCGGAAATCAAGCTTCCCTGCCCTGCTGAAAAAATTCCGCTTCCAGCCTGTATGCGGCCTGTGATCCTTGTTCTTGTTTTTCTGGATGCAAATATGGTTTCTGCATGAAGAAGCCCCATTCCCTTCATAGAGCTTCCGGGTACCCCCTCTGCTCCTTCTGGGTCCTGAAGGCCTTCTCCCAGCATCTGATAACCGCCGCAGATTCCAATCAGGGGAATCTTTTTTTCCTCCACCAAGCGAATCACCTCTTCTTCCAGTCCATTTTCCCTCATCCAGGCCAGATCTGCCATGGTATTTTTCGTTCCTGGAAGAATCAGAAGATCCGGCTGTCCCAGCTGAGAAACACAGCTTACATACCGAAGCCTTGCTCCGCTCCCCTGTTCCAGAGGATTAAAATCTGTAAAATTGGAAATATGGGGAAGATGAATGACTGCAAGATCCAGATACGTCTGCTCATCTCCTGCTTCTGTCTGACATCCCCGTCTCTTCCCCGCATCCAGCCGTTCTGAAAGACTGTCCTCGTCATCCAGATCGATCTGCTCCATGGGAATGACTCCTACCACCGGAATCCCCACCTTTTCTTCTATCATATCCAGTCCCGGCTTCAGTATTTCCACATCTCCCCGAAATTTATTAATAATCAATCCACGGATCCGTTTCTGCTCCTGTGGGGAAAGCAGCTTCACGGTTCCGTAAAGAGAGGCAAATACACCGCCCCGGTCAATGTCTCCAACCAGAAGAACCGGAGCGTCTGCCATTTCTGCCATTCCCATATTTACAATATCATTTTCTCGAAGATTGATCTCCGCAGGACTTCCGGCACCCTCTAAAACGATTACCTCGTACTGCTCTTCCAAACGGGCAAAGGCGTCTTTGATTACGGGAATCAGCTCCGGCTTTCTCCGGTAGTAATCCATGGCCTTCATATTGCCGAAAACCTCTCCCATAATCACCACCTGGCTTCCCATATGGCTGGTAGGCTTTAACAGAATCGGGTTCATCTCTGCTGAAGGCAGAATACCTGCTGCCTCTGCCTGCATGGCCTGGGCTCTGCCGATCTCCAGCCCGTCATCTGTGATATAAGAATTCAATGCCATATTCTGAGACTTAAAAGGCGCTGTCCGATAACCATCCTGATGAAAAATCCGACAAAGCGCTGCTGCCAGAAAGCTTTTTCCTGAATTGGACATGGTTCCCTGAATCATAATTTTTTTTGCCATTTTCCGTCCTCCTGTCCTGTTCAGCGCTCCATCCCTGCTTCTCTGTTCTCTGCCTCTTCTTTCTCCAGCTTCCGGCTCTCCTGCATTGCCTTCCGGTAGCCGTGGCTGAAGTTCTCATCATACAGCTTAGAAAGCTCAAACTCATCTCCAAGAAAACGTCCCACTGTGATCATGGCCGTTTTCCGTATCCCTGCCTGACGCACTCGCTCCCCGATGTCCTTTAAGGTTCCGGTCACAATTTTTTCATCCTCCCAGGAAGCCTTATACACCACTGCTGCCGGAGTTGTTTCCGGATATCCGCCTTTGATCAGACGGCTGCTCAGCTCGTCCATCTGTCCTACGCTTAAAAAAATCGCCATCGATGCCTGATGAACTGCCAAAGCTTCTATCTGCTCTTTTTCCGGAACAGGCGTTCTTCCTTCCATTCGGGTAAGAATCACTGTCTGGCTGATTCCCGGAAGGGTATATTCTTTTTTCATGCTTGCTGCTGCTGCCAGAAAAGAGCTGACTCCCGGCACTACATCATAAGAGATTCCAAGCTCATCCAACTGAACCATCTGCTCTCTGTGAGCTCCGTAAATTGCAGGATCCCCTGTATGTACCCGGGCTACAGTTTTCCCCTCCTCTTCTGCCTTTTTCATGACAGCAACCACCTCAGGAAGCGTCATTTGGGCGCTGTTATATATTTCTGCATCTGGTCTGGCCCCTGCCAGAACCTGAGGATTTACCAGAGAGCCGGCATAGATAATCACATCTGCCTCCTCAATCAGCCGTTTTCCCTTCACTGTAATTAAATCCGGATCTCCCGGTCCTGCTCCGATAAAATGTACCATATCCGTCTGCCTTCCTTTCCTGTCTCTCCCAACCCCTGCTTTTCCGGTTTTTCTTGCTTTATCCCTTTTCCGGTTTTTGTACCGCTTCTGGATTTTCTTTTCCCGGACCTTTCTCAGTCTTCAAAGCTTTCGTAAGCCTTGATTTTTATATCTGCAAAGGTACTGTTTTCCTCATAAACTGATGCCGCCATATCTAACAGAGGAAACAGCATCACTGCTCCGGTTCCCTCTCCCAGTGCCAGTTGGCCGTGAATGACCGGCTCAAATCCCAGACGCTCCATGACCAGGCGGCAGGCCGGTTCCTTCCCCAGATGGGAAGGCAGAAGATAATCTGTCACCCCTGGACAAAGCGCCGCTGCCAGAAGGGCTGCCACCGCAGAAATCATCCCATCCAGAACCACAGGAATCCGGTAAATAGCTCCTCCCAGCAAAAATCCAGTCATAGCTGCGATATCCAGTCCTCCCAAAGCTGACAGAACCTCCAGAGGCTTTTCCCGATCTGGGCCATGCAGGGCAATGGCTTTTTGGATCACCTGGATCTTCCGTTCCAGTCCCTCTCCGGAAAGTCCGGCGCCCCGTCCCGTCACTGCTTCCGGCGGCTGTTCCAGCATAACGCTTGCAATGGCGCTGCTGGTTGTGGTATTGCCAATTCCCATTTCTCCCACTGCAAGCAGGTCATAGCCGCTGTCCTTTAACTCCCCTGCCAGAGCAATTCCTGTATGAATCGCCTCCAGAGTCTGTTCCATGGTCATTGCTGGCTCATGCAGCAGGTTTGCCGTCCCGTCTGCAATCCGGCAGTTTCGGATTCCCGTCTCCTGAAGCCTTCCTTTCACTCCCACATCTATCGGAATTACGTCAGCTCCGGCTACTGAAGCCATTCGATTGACGCTTGCAATGCCTCTGGCAATATTTTCCGTTACCACAGCCGTTACCTCACTGCCGGTTTGGGTTACACCCTCAGCTACCACACCGTTATCCGCACAAAAAACCACAACAGCCTTTCGTTCCAGGCACAGCTTCTCACTGCGGACTACTCCTGCGATTTTTACCAGTAAATCCTCCATTCGGCCCAGACCGTCCAGAGGCTTCGCAATTTTGTTCCAGTGCCTTTTTGATGCTTCCATTGCTTCCCTGTCTCCCGGTCTTACCTGGCTGCAGAGACACTCCAGCTGCTTTGCATAATATGATTCCATATCTCACACTCTCCCTCAGATATTCTGATATCCTCTGGGCGTTACCATGCGCCCGTCTATGATCCTTGTCTCGGAATTTCCTATAAAGACCGTTGTAAACATATCTGCCGGATACTCCTCCAGCTCTGACAAGTACATCACCTCTGCACATTCTCCCTCTCTTCCAGCCGATTTCACCACGCCGCAGACTAACTCCTGCCCTGCTTCTTCAAAAATGATCTGGCAGGCCCGTTTCAGATAATCAGAACGCTTTTTGCTGGAAGGATTGTAAAGGCAAATCACAAAATCCGCCGCTGCTGCTGCCCGAAGACGCTTCTCAATCTTCTCCCAGGGCGTCAGCAGATCACTCAGACTGATGACAGCAAAATCATGCATGAGCGGCGCTCCCAGCAGGGCTGCTCCGGCCAGGGCAGCGGTCACTCCGCTGATAACCGTTACCTGACAGTCCGGGTATTCTCTTCCCAGCTCCAGCATCAGACCGGACATCCCGTAGACACCTGCATCTCCGCTGCAGACCATAGCTACCCGCTTTCCCTTCTGTGCCTCCTCAAAGGCCATCCGGCACCGCCTGGTCTCCTGACGCATAGGCGTCGTCATGTACTCCTTATCCGGAAACCGCATTTTCAGAAGATCCACATAAACCGTATAGCCTACAATCGTATCACAGGCCTCCAGCGCCTGCAAAGCCTCTAACGTCATCTTTTCTTCCCGTCCCGGTCCCATTCCGATTACATAAAGCTCATGCTTCATCTGTCTGTACCCCATTTCTTTCCGCCCTGTTTTCCTGCAGCTTCTTTTTTTCCTTTACAAGAATCAGGGAATAGTATCCTTCCTGTCCTGTCACAGCCCCGGCGCCTCTCTGCAGCCGCTGTCCAGGCATTCCGCAGTTTTCTGCCAGAAAAACCTCCTGTCCCTCCTGTTCTGCTGTCTCCAGCTGCTTCCGAAACTGGCTGCTCTGCCTGCTGCTTTTCATAATCACCTTGGTTCCAGACAGGGCCAGACCTGCTTCTACCTGCCCCGGCTTTGCCAGAATATGAAACTGCTCATGTCCCTCTGCCAGTCCTGTTCCAAAAGCCGCAGCTGCAGCACAAAAGGATGGAATTCCGTTAATCAGCTCTGCCTGAAATCCCCGCTTCTGTATCCGGCGGTGAACATGGAGATATGTGGCATACAGAGTCACATCTCCCAGATTCAGAAAGGCTGCCTTCTGCCCCCGGCAAAGCCTCTCTTCCACAAGATCCGCTGCCTGGTCATACGCCTGCTTCAGCTGTTTTCTGTCATGTACCATGGGGATCTCCACACAGACACAGTCCTTCTCCTCCAGCTCCGGCAAAGCCTGAACGGCAATCCCATATGCAGTACTTTCCATTCTGCTTTTTCCTGGTGTAAACACCACATCACATTCTTTTAAAATACGAAGTGCCTTTATGGTCATTAACTCCGGATCCCCTGGTCCTACGCCGATTCCATAAAGAATTCCTTCCTCTGATTTTTCCTGTCTTATTTTATCTGTCATCCTTCTGTCTCCCTATTTTTCTTTTATCAGCAGGCAGACTATCATATTAATGTTTTTCACTTATCCTGTCAACCTTGCATTTTGTTTCTGTTATGCGGAGCATTTTTATGTCATAGGAAATTGCCGTCCTATGACATAAGAAAAAGATTCCTGCTTCAAGAACAGGAATCTCTTACTTTATTTTCCCTCATAAATAATAGCGGAATCCACATCATATCCAGACAGATTCTTTCGTCCCTGCAATCCTGCCAGTTCCATAACAAAGCATACCTTCACAACCACGCCGCCCAGCTGCTCTATCAAATCAATAATTGCCTCCACAGTTCCTCCTGTGGCAATCAGATCATCTACAATCACTACCTTCTGTCCTGGTTTAATCGCATCCTTATGAATCTCAATCTCCGCAGAACCATACTCCAAATCGTACTTTGCAGAAATGGTTTCTCTTGGAAGCTTTCCTTTTTTCCGTACCGGAACAAAACTTTTATGCTCTGCATAGGCAACCGGCACTCCAAAAATAAATCCTCTGGATTCCGGACCTACCACTACGTCAAAATCCAGATCCTTTACCATCTCTCTCAGCTTGTCAATCGCCATGTGAAGTCCGTCTGCATCCTGAAGAATGCTGGTAACATCACGGAAAATAATCCCCGGCTCCGGAAAATCCGGGATACTGACAACATACTCTTCCAATCTTTTCATTGTGCTCATTTTCTTTTCCTTCCTGTTTCATTTTATTTTCAGCGAAATACCTGGAGCAGATTCTCCACTTCCTTCTGACATGCCTCCTCCTGGAAGGAGCTGTAGGCATAAAAGCAGAAGCCGGATACCTGTCCCGAGGCTCTTCCTGCCAGCACCTGACGCTTCATAATATCATCATATCTGAGCCATTCCGGCACCTCATTGTTGTCACTGGAGTTCGAGCCGGTCTTATACATGGCAAGCCCCAGATACAGCTTTGCCTTCCCCTTCTTTTTCATCTCCAGCCAGGATTTCAGATTGTTTTCAAATGCAAAGGGAGCAGGACTTCCGCTGGAGGTTTTATGCTCAAAGCCCCAGTAAATCTGCGGCATAATGTAGTCAATATACCCTTCCTCAGACATCCATGCGTCTATATCTGTAAACAGTCTGGTATCACTGCGCAGGTGCGCCAGATATCCCTCCGGGCTGATTCCGAACTGGGCTGACGGCCTTGTTTCCTTGACTGTGCTGTAGACACTGCGAATCAGCTTGTTGACATTCTCCCTTCGCCAATCCGCAATGGACAGAGTGCTTCCTGACGCCTCATATTCCGGCTTATCAAACCAGCGGCTGGAATCCTCATCATCTACATCCGGATAAAAATAATCATCAAAATGAATTCCATCTACTGTATACTTCTGGACAATCTCCCGCACTCCGTTTACAATCAGCGCTCTCACCTCTTCCACTGCCGGGTTCAGATAATATGCGCCGTTCTGTTTCAGCACCCAGCGATCATTGGAAGGATCCCCGTCACTTAACCACTGCTTGACAGGACTGTTCTCCGACACCTTTTCCCAGGTGTTGTGATAACCTGTAACACGAAACGGATTGATCCAGGCATGAAACTGAAGTCCCCGCTCATGGGCGGCACGGACAAAATATGCCAGAGGATCATAGCCCGGATCCTGTCCCTGGGTTCCTGTTACAAAACGGGACCAGGGAAAATACTGAGACGGATACATGGCATCTGCATCCGGACGTACATGAACAAATACCGCGTTCATTTTTAATTCTGTACACCGGTCCAGAATCTTATCCACAGCAAGCTGGTAGGATCCCCGTTCGGCAGGAAGCTGTTCCCAGTCCAGATAGGAAACCCAGACTCCTCTCAGTTCATCGGATCGAATCACCGATGCCCCCGGCTGCGCGCCTGTATTCCCGGCTGTGGGAGCAGCCGCAGCCTGCTGCGGCCCGCTCATCACAATCAGAGCGCAGGCCACAAGCAGGCTGCACATTCTTTTCCATAGTTGTCTCCTGTTTTCTTTCGTTTTCTTCTCCCTCATAAAGCCTCTCCTGATTCTGCTTTTCCAAAAATATACATAACTATTCAGGACGGCGGACAAGAAGATACCCCGTCCTGAACAGTTAAAAATTTCCATATATAGCATAGTATAGCAAAACCACTGAAAAAGAACAACTGAAAGAACTCTTAAGATTCTCTGTCTTCCTCTGCCCGATCCCCACGGATATCCTTCACGGTACTTCGGATAATCAGCTTGTTTTCCAGATAAATACGGCTGTTGTCCACAATACCATCCTCCAGACGCCGCAGAAGAACTCTGGTTCCCTCCTTGGCAATCTCACCCATATTCCGCTCTACCGTTGTGAGCTTCATACTGTTGTACCCAGACAGATCCCAGTTATCAAAGCCAACCAGAGAAACATCATCCGGAACCTTCAGCCCCGCCTCTGCAATAGCTTCTCTCGCTCCAAAGGCCATTTCATCATTAAAACAGAGAATTGCCGTAGGCTTGTGCTGCAAAAGCAGCTTAGCTCCCTGATAGCCGCTGGCGTACCGGTAGGTTCCTCCTACAATAGGGATCTCATCCGGATCCAATCCATGCTTTCGCACCGAGGCCCTCCAGCCCTTGTGACGAAGTCTGGTGGAATCCAGATTCGGCCCTCCTTCGATCACGCATATTTTTCTATGTCCGTTTTCAAGCAGATAATCCATAGCCTTTTCCATGGCCCCTGCCTCATCTGTAGTCACATTGGGCGCATCGGCATACACCGTTCTGCAAATCGTCACCATAGGGATCTTCTTCCCCAGAACCTCATCAATAAATGCCTGATCCTCCGAGCGCTGGCTCAGTACAATAATGCCATCAAAATAACTGGGATTTAAGGTGCCCGGTTCATGCATATCAATACCTTTTACCACCACATTGTATTTGCTTCCCACAACACTGTAAACCCCGGTCAATACATCATGAAGAACAAAAGGCGAAGACATTTTACTGATTGTGGAAAAATACAGGCCAATCACATAGGAGCGGGAAAGCTTCAGGTTGATTGCCGCCTGGTTGGGCACATATCCCATTTCATCTGCAATCTCCAAAATCCGCTTTCTTTTTTCTGTGTTTTCGCTTCCGATTCCATTCAAAGCTCTGGACACTGTAGAATAGGACACCCCGGCCCTTTTTGCCACATCCTTAATTGTTACTGCCATTTGCTCTCATCTCCTTGCCTCTGATACCTTTTGCAGATGTTCCGTTTTCCTATAACCACCTGCCGCTTTTTCTTCCTCTCTTATCGAAGAGCGCCCTCCAGCCGATCAATACCGTCCAGAATCATGGCCTCTCCCTCCTGCCCCTCTAAAACCACATCCCGAAGCACAAGGTGGGACACATTTTTTACGAAAATGCCCATTTTTCTGCATTCTCCCTGACCGTCCAGCATAGCCGGCACCCCAGCAGTCGCATTCTCTGCATAAGTAACACGGATATGCTCCATAATCACCTTCTGAATCTTCTTTTCCGGAAGACCATACATATAAGCTGCTGCCACATGACAGTTTTCCGCCTGAATATTGTGGAATACCATTGTCCGGATCTCCGGCGTTCTCTCATCGGCCGGATATGGTTCTCTGCTCTGAACGTATTCCGTATGACCGTCCGGATCACAGAAATAGAAGCAGTTAATTACAAAAGGTGTCATTACATGATCCATTCGGATATTTTCAAACAAAACTCCGTCAATAACAGCGTCTTTTCCTCTTCCTCTTCTTGTCTTAATCCGCAGTCCCCGATCCGTGTGCAGAAACAGGCAGTCGCGAACTGTTAAATTCCTGACTCCGCCTGCCATCTCACTTCCAATCGTAATAGAACCATGTCCATCCCTCATACAGCACTGCCGGATAGTAATATCCTCACAAGGCTGTTTGTGCTTGGAACCCATATATATTTTTCCGGATTTAACGGCAATACAGTCGTCTCCCAGAGAAAAATATACGCCTGCAATCTCTACATCCCTGCAGGATTCCGGATCCAGTCCATCTGTATTGGGGGAATCCTTAGGGTTTAAAACGGTCATATCAAGGAATCTGAGATGCTCCGAAAAATAGGGATGGATATTCCAGCTGGGACTGTTCTGTACCCGGATTCCCTGAAAAACAATGTCCTCACAATGGTTGAGGAAAATCATTCTGGGCCGCCATGCCCCCCGCTTTACCTTCGCATCATACCACCAGTTGTCCGGGTCCCCGTTGGCATTTCCCTCAATCACGCCTTCCCCATAGAATACCACATGCTTTACATTTATTCCAGTGATAATTGCAGAAAACATAGACAGAGGATTACCTTCCCAGGTTCCCAGATTGTACTCTGACTCCTCATCATAGCTCTGAATCAGGCCGGGAAGTACAGGAAAACGGCTTCGATCCGTTTCTGCTGAAAGAACAGCCCCCTTCGCCAGCTCTATTTTCAGATTATCCTTTAAAAACAGGCTGGTAATTTTGTAGGTTCCCTCAGGAATCAGAACACGCCCCTCCTTCGGACAGGCCATAATCGCTGCCTGAATAAACAGAGTATCGTTCTGTACGCCATCGCCCTTTGCACCAAAATCCCGCACATTCAGGGTTACAAATTCATGATCTGTGTGAAGCCTTACAGATGCGCTTTCCTCTCCCTTTCTGACAGTAATCTCGTAATCTGTATCTGGCTTTAATCCGTATACGCTTGTAATAACCCGCTTTGTTTCTCCATAAAACGCACCGTTTACCAGAATCTCCCAGCCTTCTTCCAGTTCAAAAATTCCGTTATTCTCAAGCTCCAGGACAGCGTTTCTGGCTGTCTGAAAAATACAACTGATTTTCATTCTGTTTTCCTCTTTTTCATCGTTTTTTCAATCACAAAAGGGAACCCCAAAATGAGATCCCCTCTTTGTAATTCACAAGGTACCGGCTTAACCCTTTACGCCGCCTGCTGCAATACCGTCGATGAAAGAGTTCTGTGCGCAGAAGAACACAATCAGAGACGGAATAATTGTAATCAGAGACATGGCAAGAATACGGTTCCACTGGAAGCCTGTATCACCGTCCATAGACATACGCAGGTAAATAGAGTGGGTGTACTTTGTCATGTTGGAAATGTAAATCAACGGTCCCTGGAAGTCGTTGGATGTCCACATAAACTGGAACAGAGCACAGGAAACCAGTGACGGCTTCAGCATGGGAACAATCACATACCACAGGGTTTTAATGGAGTTACATCCATCGATTTTGGCTGCCTCCTCCAGCTCTCTGGGAATACCGCGCAGGAACTGTACCAGCATAAATACGAAATAGGTATCAGCTGCAAACAGAGACGGAATTACCAGCGGAAGGTAGGAATCAGTCCAGCCCCATCCATTGTACATAATGTACTGCGGAGCATTCAGCACTACCTGCGGCAGGAACAGGGTGGAAATCATCAGGGAGAACAGAATACCTTTTCCCTTAAACTCAAACCGTGCAAAGCCGTAAGCAGTAATAGTTGCAGAAACAACGGTAAAAATAACCTTCGGAATAACAATCTTGTAAGTATTGATCATGGATTTCAGCAGGTCAATCTTACCGCCGTAGCTCTTAAATGCATTGTCATATCCGTCAAACACCGGATTCTTAGGCCAGAACCAGGCGCTGGTGAAAATCTCGGAGTTGGTCTTGAAGGTAGCGCCTACCATCCAAATCAGAGGATAAACCATGATAATACCAACAACGATCAGTACGGTATAACGCAGGAATGCGCTGACCTTTGCTCTCTGCTCTCTTGTCATGTTTTCTACCTCCCATCCTCATCTGAATAGTAAACCCATTTTTTCTGGCTGATAAATGCAACTGCAGTAAAGGTCATAACGATAACAAACAGAACCCATGCCTGGGCGCTTGCCATACCCATTTTATGACGAAGGAATGCATTGTTGTAAATCAGCATGGAAATCAGAGTGGTTGCTCCGTTGGGGC
>ENA-ORMO01001420-ORMO01001420.1-human-gut-metagenome-genome-assembly--contig:-NODE-1420-length-25565-cov-4.246021_pt1 | contig 25565 bp, 23 predicted proteins | sample MGYA00242106_ERZ509001 | MGnify/ENA primary metagenome ERZ509001 (study PRJEB26280, sample SAMEA2338736) | human gut metagenome | biome: human gut; feature: human-associated habitat; material: faeces...
CCCGGGCCCCAAGCCCGTCGATCATGGCCGCGCCGCCGATCACCGCGCCGGACTCCATGCAGGCCTCCGTGTTTTTTCCGATCACCGTGTCCACAGCGTCCAGCCGCAGGGGCGGCAGCTGGGCCGTCTTGGCCACCAGCGCCTTGAGCCCCGTGGCCATCCCCACAGAGATGGCGCCGCCCAAAAACACGCCGCCCTCGCCGATCACATTGAAAGTTGTCGCCGTACCCATATCCACCGTGACGGCAGGCAGCGGGCAGTTGGCCGCCACCCAGGCGGCATCCACGATCCGATCCACGCCCACCTTTTCCGGATAGTCCACCGCCATAGTGAGGCCCGTTCTGCTCTGCACCGTGATCCACACCGGCTCCTTTCCCAGCACCGCCCGGATACACGTCCGGATGGGATCGTTCAAACAGGGCACCACGCTGGAGACCACCGCTCCCTGAATCCGCTCCACGCCGACGCCGGCCTGGTCCAGCGCCTCCCGCAGCTCCGCCTCATAGGCCGCTGCGTCCTTGCCGGGGACCGTCTCCAGCCGGGTACAGAATATAGCGGCGTGGCCCCCCAGCCCCAGGTTCTCCACGCCGCACACGCACACCGTGGTATTTCCGATATCAACCGTCAGGATCATTGGGCCTTCCTCCTCTGCTCGATGGCATCCAGCAGCCTGCCGGCCACCTGGTCCTTGCCCATCAAGGGCAGCTCTTCCATACCGTCCCGGGTGATCAGCGTCACCACATTGGTCTCCACCCCGAAGCCGGCGCCCGCCACTTTCAGGTTGTTGGCCACGATCATATCCAACTTCTTCCGCTCCAGCTTGGCCCTGGAGTTCTCCAGAAGATCCCGGGTCTCCATAGAAAACCCGCAGACAAACTGCCCGGGCCGGCGGTTCTGTGCCACCCAGCCCAGAATATCCTCCGTCCGCTCCAGGGGAATGCTCATCTCCCCATCCTGCTTTTTCACCTTGTCCTCCGCCACGGCGGCAGGCCGGTAATCTGCCACAGCGGCGGCCTTGATGAGGATCTCCGTCTCCGGCAGAGCCGCCTGGACCTCCCGGAGCATCTCAGCGGCCGTGGTGACAGGCCGCATCTCCACAAAGGGCACCGGCTCCAATGCCGTCTGCCCGGAAATCAGCGTCACCTGCGCCCCCCGGAGCATGGCCTCCCGGGCGATGGCATAGCCCATGCGGCCGGAGCTGTGGTTGGTCAGATAGCGCACCGGGTCCAGAGACTCCTGGGTGGGGCCTGCCGTCACGGTCACACGCACCCCGGCCAGGGTCTTTTCCCGGGCCAGGGACCGGGCGATCCAGTCCAGCAGCACCTGGGGCTCCGGCAGCTTGCCGCTGCCGGTATCCTGGCAGGCCAGCAGGCCGGTGGCCGGCTCAATGACCTGGAATCCATAGCGGCGCAGGGTCTTCAAATTCTCCTGGGTGATGGGATTTTCCAGCATGGCGGTGTTCATGGACGGCGCCACCAGCTTTTCACACCGGGCAGCCAGCACCGTGGTGGTCAGCATATCGTCGGCGATGCCGTGGGCCAGCTTGGCCAGGACATTGGCAGTGGCCGGGGCGATGAGGATCAGGTCCGCCGCCTTGGCCAGGGAAATGTGGGTCACATCATAGGAAAAATCCCGGGCGAAGGTATCCACCACACAGCGGTTATTGGTCAGCGTCTCAAAGGTGAGGGGAGTGATGAACTCCCGGGCGTTCTCCGTCATGATCACATGGACGTCCGCCCCGGCCTTGCGCAGTCCGCTGGCCACGCTGGCCATCTTATAGGCGGCGATCCCGCCGGTGACCCCCAGGACCACGCACTTCCCCTTTAGGTTCTCCATATTGTTTCACGCTCCTGCTCCCGATTCCGGGCAGAATATCGGCTCTGCGCCGCCGGGAGGTCTCCGGGCAAAAAAAGCTCCGCTCTCCCCGGACGGGCAGGACCCGCCAGAGAAAACGGAGGCTTCCAATGGTCCCTGTCCCGGGCAGCCGGCAGCGCCGGCTCCCTCCGGACAGAGAGAACGATGACAAACAGATTCCCTTCCAACATGGTCTCTCCGGGCAGAGTGACCCCGCCAGTTCCCAGTTCCGCCCTCCTCGCGATCTCTCAGTGCCTGCGTCTGCATGGTCACCGGAGCGCCCCAAGGGCCTGCTCTGCGGCTCCGCCTGTAAGGCGGCTGGCTGCTGGAAAGTTTTTTGTCGGTACAGTTTCCAAAGGCTCGGAATACCATCCGTTTCAGCGGCACATCACGCCGTTGTCAGCGCCATTGTACCATCCGGAATTCCGATTGTAAAGCATTATTTTTCACAGTCTGCCCAGGGCCTGTCCCCTGCCGGAGACGGCCGTTCCCCTGTCTTCTCCAGCGGGTATTTTCCACCGAAATCCGTCCACTGACCGAACACAGCAAAGCCCTGCCGGCAGTCCCTTTTTTCAAGTCTCCAGCCCAGTCACATCGCAAACTCTCTCAGCGCCTCCCGCAGCGTGTCCTTGACCGCCAACAGCTCCTGCGGTGTCAGATTCAGGAGCGCCATGATGTCTGCCTCACTCCCCTTCTGGCTGAGGAGATAGGCCGTGCGCCGCACCGGGAAGGAAAGGTCCCGCAGCAGGTCCCAAAAGGCGGTCCGCTCCTCCAGATCATACTTCCCGGAAAGGCCCTGCCTGCCGGCCGCCTCTCTCCGCCACACCACCATCTGTTCATAAGACATGCGGCTGTGCACACGGCTCCAGGCATAGTACTCTTTGCGAACGCTCTTCCCGGACTCAGAAAACCGGAATTGGACATACTCCGGCCAAGCGCAGCAGCCGCGGTAGCGGGGATCCGTGGACAGCGCCTCGGTATAGGCAAGCAGGACTCTGTCAAACGGTCCTCCCGGCCCAAATAGGGAAAATACTGTTCTCCCAGCTCATAGAGATCGTCCAGCGCAGCCTCATTCATGATGCGTGTCCGCCTTACGCCGAGATGGCTTGCTCAGCGCCTTGCGCAGCGCCGCTTCCCGGGAGCCGCAGGGAGCCCCCGCCAGACACCCCACCCATGCCTGAACACCCTCGTTATAGGCCACATGATAGCGGGCCGGCAGGGAGATCCCATCCTGGATCAGCCGCTTGCTGGTCTCTTCGTCCTTGATCCGCCCACCCTTTGGAAACTGATACGTTCCATTCTGCTGTGGGATCAGCGCCAGGGTTTGACTGCCGGGTTCCAGCCGGAACTCAAAGCAAAGCGCCCCATCCCGCTTGAGCATTTCCGTCCGCAGACGCTCTCCCAACGCCACAAAGCCATCCTTACTGACACTGAGGATAAAGGGATCGCAGCCGGCATCGGCTGCTGGATCACCGTCCAACCACTAAAATCGATCTCCACCAACGCAGGATTCATCGCCATCACAGCCACCTCTTTCTCTTGAAATGATAGGTCCATGATAGCGGCACCGGCCCCAAAAATCCAGTTGGAATCCTGCACATGATTTTCGCGGATTTTTTGGCCGGTCTCTCCCGGATTTTCGTCATGAAATCATGATAAAATGATATTTTTATTTCATTTCCCCTTTTGCACAGGCACAGCGGTTCTGCCGGGGCGCCGTCCGCTTTCCAAACCCAAAACGGCTGCCCGCACCCGGCGGAGCGCCCCATCTTCCCCCAGTCCCGACATTCCCGGCCCGGACTATGCGCCCTCTGCCTTCCACAAACATCTTTGAGCCCGCATCTGTTTCAAACTCAAAAAAGCACTGCGGAATTTTCATTCCGCAGTGCTCCTTTTTTCTGTCATCTGCCGCCTGCTCCGGCAGCAGCAAGCTGAACGGTACTGTTCCCTGAGCCTCAGCTCTGCTCTCCTTCGATCTCCGCAAGCTTTTGTTCCCGGCGGTGCTTGACCTCCTCGGACATGGGCTTGATATCGCCGGCCTTGGTGAGGGCCTGCTTGGTGAGGAGGGGACCCACCAGCTCATAGATCAGCACGGAGAACAAGATGATATTCCGGATCAGGTCGCCCTCCGGTCCCAGCTGGCGGGCAGTGATGCACATTCCCAGCGCCACGCCGGCCTGAGGCAGCAGCGTGATGCCCAGATACTTGCACACGGCAGGCGGGCAGTTGGTCGCCCGGGTGCTGGCAAGGGCGCCAAAGTATTTGCCCAGGGAGCGGAAGAGGATATACATCACACCGATGCCCACAATCGCCGCGTCAGTGAACACCCGAAGCTCCAGCTCTGCGCCGCTGATGACAAAAAACAGGGCGAACAGAGGGGAGGTCCAACGGTCCGCCTTCTCCATCAGGTCCGGAGAGAGGGGGCAGAGGTTGCAGAAGGTGGTCCCCAGCATCATGCACACCAGCAGAGAGGAGAAGCCCACCTGAACAGGTCCCACATGAAAGTCCACCATGGACAGCGAGACGGTGAGAAACACAAACGCGATGGTGAGATTCAGCCGGTTGGTGTTGGACCGGAAGAGCTTTTCCAGCTGGGTCAGAATCCAGCCGCACACCGCGCCCAGCAGCAAGGAGGCAGCGATCTCCACCAGCGGGTCCACCAGAATAGAGATCAGATCCACCGCGCCGCTGGAGAGCGTCTGGGCGATGCCAAAGGAAATGGCAAACACCACCAGGCCCACGGCGTCATCCAGCGCCACCACCGGCAGCAGCAGATCCGTCAGAGGGCCGCTGGCCTTGTACTGCCGGACCACCATCAAGGTGGCCGCAGGGGCGGTGGCCGTGGCGATGGCGCCCAGGGTAATGGCCTGGGCGGCGGTGAGCTTGTCCGGCATCAGGAAATGCATCCCCAGCAGGGCGATGTCCACAAGGAGCGCGGCGACCAGCGCCTGGGTGACGCCCACCACCACGGCCTGCCGGCCGGTGTGCTTGAGATCCTCCAAACGGAACTCATTGCCGATGGAAAAGGCGATGAAGCCCAGGGCCACCTCCGAGATCGGAGACATCGTCTCCACGGCCTCCATGCAGGTAAAGCCCAAGCCGTCGATCCCCAAGGCGCCCAGGCAGTAGGGGCCGATCAAAACGCCTGCGATGAGGTAAGCGGTCACATCGGGCAGCTTGAGCCGTTTCACAACGCGGGTCATCAGCAAGCCCGCCAGAATGGCAATGGAAACAGATAACAAAACAGACATAGCGAGCATCCTTTCAGCCTGGTCAAAATCACAAAAGCATCCACAGTATACGCCGTAACATGCAAAATATCAAATGGAATATTCCGCAGATTTTTCTCAGGAAGCCCTTTCTTTTTATCTATTATTACTAAAAATGAAAAAATGATTTGCCAAGATATTGACAAATTCCATTCTTTGTGAATGAAATTCCCGGGTGCTGGAAATTTGTCTATTTATGCACGCGCCACGCCGGAGCGATCCTACGAAATCCTTTGCGCACCCCAAAACGAGCAAAAAGAAGGACACATGAACCATGTGTCCTTCTTAGTCTCAGATGGGATCGGCCGCCGTTTCGCGGCAGACTTGGGTCTGCACGCACTGTCTGCGCTGGCCCGGCGCGGCCTCTGCCGGCAGGGGCCATCTGCCCCCATGGGACGCCTTTTCTCAGTCTGTCTCCCAGCTGCGGATAGCGCCGCTGTAACCATCGATCTCAAACTCATAGGTCACGCCGTTATAACGGATCTCGCCCTCATACTCCAGCCGGCCGTCGTCCCGGTCGGTGCTGAACTCCCGGATATCCCCTTCCGCGGCCCCGGGGACCTGCCCCAGGGCGATGGCCTTGGCCTGGGCCGCCGTCAGCTCCTTGCCGGAGGAAGTCCCGGTCTGGAAGTCCGTCTCCGCGTCATAGTCATAAGAGAGGACTTCGCCGGTGGCGGCGTCGATCTCGTAGTCGTACTCCTTGTAGTCCTGGGTGTAGAATTCTACCTCATAGACCTGCCGGCCGTCGTCCCAGTCCAGCTCCGCCCGCAGGAAGGTCACCTGGCTCTCCTTCAGCCCCGCGTGGGCCAGAGCCTTGGCCTTGGCCTCCGCCTCGCCGATCAGGCCGCCTGTCTGTCCGGCTGTGCTCTGAGTGTCATCCCGAGCGTCATCTTGAGCATCATCCTGAGTGTCATCCCGGTCATCATCCCGGGCGATCACCACGCCGGTGATGGCATCGATATCGTACTCGTAGCTCTGGCCGCCGGCAGTGAAGTCCACGTCGTAATACTCCAGCTCGCCCTTGCGCTCCAGTTCCGCCGTGGTAAAGCTGGCGTCTGCGGCGTTCACGCCCGCGTCCTCCAGGGCGGCGGCCTTGGCCGCGTCAATGCCGATGGGCTCGGCGGCGGAGACGGTCTGAGCACCGCAGCCCGCCAAAAGCGCCGCGCTCAGGGCCAGCACGCTGATCTGCATCCATACTTTCATAGGTATATCCTCCTTGTTTTTGGTTGATGAGGATATCCTACCCCATAAATATGAATCGAACATGAAATTTCGATCCGGCTCAGAAAAATTTTTCCACCGCCGGCAAATGCAGGGCAAAGGCACAGCCCTGGCTGAGGGCGCTTTCCAGCGTCATGCGCCCTCCGTGGAGCCGGGCGATCTGCTGAACGATGGCAAGCCCCAGCCCCGCGCCCCGGTCCCTGCCCCGGGCCGGGTCCACCTGGTAAAATCGCTGCCAGATCTTCTCCTGCTGCTCCGTCGGGATGCCGGGGCCGTGATCCCGGACCGTGAGACAGACCTCCTCCCCGCTCTGGCGCAGGGTCACCTCTACCGGTCCCTCTGCTCCGCCGTATTTGAAGGCGTTGTCAATGAGGTTCTGGGCCAGACGGGTCAGCAGCGTGCCGTCTCCCCGGACCCGCACCCCATCCTGAAGGTCCGGCCGCAGCGCGGCCTTCCCCGCCGCGGCCTGGTCCGCACAAAGGGTCCGCAGCAGCCCTGTCAGGTCCACTTCTTCTAGCCGGAGCCCCTCGGTCCCCTGGTCCAGCCGGGTCATCTGCAATAGCTGGCCGATCAGATCCGCCATCCGCCGGCCCTGCCGGTGGATGGTCTGGATGGTCTCCAGCCGCTCCTCCGGGGTCTCGTCGTACTTTTCAGCATACTCACAAGCCCCCAGGATCACAGACACCGGCGTCCGCAGCTCGTGGGAGGCGTCGGCAGTGAACTGTTTTTCCGCCTCAAAGGCCGCCTCCAGCCGCTCCAGCATCCGGTCAAAATTCCCCGCCAGGCGGGAGAACTCCCCATGTCCTGCCGGCAGGCCGATCCGGGCCGACAGGTCCCGGCCCTCATTGATGGCGGCAGCGGTGGCGTTGATGGTATCCAGCGGGCGAAAAGCCCGGCGGATGATCCACCAGCCCCCCAGGGCCGCCAGCAGGATGAACCCCGGCATGGCGATCAGTGCTGCCGTCAGCAGGTTCTCCAGGGTCTGGTCCCCCTCCGGCGCCGCCCGGAGCCCCCGGACCCAGACCCCGTCCTCCCAGCCGGAGGGCACCCACAGATCCAGGACATAATAGGTCTCCGTTCCGGCGTCTACCGGCCGGGTCAGCCCGTTTTCAAAGGGCACTGCCAGGGAGGTGAAGGGCTGGGGCAGCTGCCCTGCCAGCAGCGTTCCGCTCTGGCTGTATACCACGGTGTAGACGCCGTTTCTCAAAAAGTGGAACGACTCCCCCAGCTCCAGCTTTCCGTCCCGCAGAGACACCTGGTCCAGATTGTCCCGGACCTCCTGGGAGAGCCCCTCCATCACCGTCCGGGTGGCCACCGTGCTGCTGATGACCACCAGAAATCCCAGCGCCACTGCGGCCATCGCCGTCATCAAAACGGTATACCAGGCAGTGATGCGCAGCTTGATGGAGGTCTTTTTCATGGCCTTTCCTCCCGCAGGACCCATCCAGCCCCCCGGACCGTGTGGATCAGCTTCCGGTCAAAGCCCTCGTCGATCTTCTTGCGCAGCCGGCTCATATAGACATCCACGTTGTTAGAGCTGCCGCTGTATTCATAATTCCAGATCCGGTCCTCCAGCTGCTCCCGGGAGACCACCACGCCCTGGTTGCGGATCAAATGCTCCAGGATGGCAAACTCCTTGGGCAGCAGGGTGAGCTCCCGGCCTCCCCGCTCCGCCGTCTGCTTTCCGGTGTCCACCGTCAGGTCCGCCAGAGTAAAGCGGTTGCTCCGGCTGCCCACGTGCTTGCGGGTCATGGCCCGAATTCTGGCCAGCAGCTCATCGAAGTCAAAGGGCTTTACCAGGTAATCATCTGCTCCCAGGTCCAGTCCCGCCACCCGGTCCGCCACACTGTCCCGGGCAGTGAGGAACAGGATCGGCGTATCCACGCCCTGCTCTCGCATCTGCCGCACCAGGGTGAAGCCGTCCGTTCCCGGCAGCATCACATCCATCAAAATCGCGTCATACTCCGCGCCCAGCAGATAGTCCTGGACCTCATCTCCGTCCAGGCATCCATCGGCACTGTAACCGGCCTTGGTCAGTGTTTTCACCAAGATCCGGTTCAGATCCGCCTCGTCCTCCACCACTAAGATCCGCATATGCCCGCCTCCTCCGTGTTGATTGGATCACTGCCCATTATAGAAGTTTTTCCAGGGCAAGGCAAGCGCCGTGTCTGTGCCGCAGGGTTACTGGCAAAAAAAGAAGAACCACCCTGATGGGTGATTCTTCTGGCAGGGGGTGACAATCTCGAACCCCGCATGCGAAAGCCCTGTGCCGCAACGATTTCGATATTTCGAGTTCTCTCCTTACACATGTTTCTACATCTTTTTGTCCTGGCATTAAATCGCTTTGAGGCAATATGTCAGGGACAGATAGACATAGGCCTCACGAGTCAGTATCATCTTCAAATCGTGCTATGCCCATTGGAGCTAATACTCATTTTGTTAAGTAGTTTTTTTGTATGCCGTAATACGTTTCCAGTTGGATGGCATCCCCATCAACCGAAGTAGTTCTCCCTCATTGACTTGGCTATTATTCTGAACAGCCCGATCAATGAGCTTAGATAAATGTTTCTTGAATATGAGGAACTCCTCACCAGGAAGCAGATACCGAAAACTAACTACTACTGCAAAGTAATCACGTTTGCCTTGGATGTACTGTGTACCTTTTCGTGGAATCGATAACTTACGATGCAAAACCAAATCCGGGATGTCCTTTTTAGCGCATCGATATGAGAAGAGCCGATCCCCATGGGCACACACATTGCGATAAACCGTCAACACCTCCAGCATTTGTCCCAGCTGCCTCTCGTTAATTCCATCAAATTCCCGACTAATTACGGTCTGTAATTGTGGTTTAAACAAGGCGTACATCTTAGAAACTGTTCCAAACGTAAGGGCATTTACCAAAACCCACAAGGGCACATTCTGATGTATCGTTTTGTAGTGTTCTATATAGGGATAGTCTGTCCGATTATTGAGCAGGCGGTTCAAGTGTTTTTGTATCAGAGTATTAATGGCAGTCTGATTCGCTGTTGAAGTGTACTGATAATTTTGAACTGTCGTATAGGCAACCTGACTCTCGCCAAAAGAGGCGCAGAACGCATAGGAAAGTGCGGATCGAATGTGTTGTTCGACATGCAAAAGATGGTTCAATGTCAACTGTCGCAAGTCCTGATCAAATCGGTATAGAGTGAGAATATCTTGAAAAGTAGTTCCATCCCGATAGTTTTTTGTTGTTGGATTCTTGAAAAGATCCTTATAGCCAGTAATCAAAGTGAAATATCCAATTTGCCGAAGTATATCCTTGGCACTATCTTCATCTGCAACGATCAGGTGTTTATCCCTCAGTTTCTGTATCTGTTGCTCATATGTCATAAATGGTTTTGGCATTGGGACACCCCCGGCTGCTGCAAGTAGAAGATAAGAATTCATATTTTTAAAATAAAAGGGAGTCCCCGCAGGGACTCCCCCGGTCACAGGCCCCGCAAGCTTCTGCAACCTATTCACTGAGGACAGTATAGCGTAGAGTTTTCAGTTTGTCAACCTCTTGGCAATAAAACTTTAAACTCGGCATCACTGCCCCAGTAATAAGAGCATATGCAGAAAACAAAATGGTTAAGCACTATATTGTCATCATAATGTTATTCATGCCAGCGTTCCAAAACCGTCACCCATCGAAATTGGCAGGTTTAAATTCCGGATAGATCAGCGAAACCTGCCGGGCAAGCAGTTCTGGCTGGATTAGATATTCCTTGGTGGCATTGGGGTGGATTGGATGATTCGAAGGAACTGTTTCATATCCGCTACATCAGACAACCTCTTTTTCACATCAGCGGCAGTCAATTGAACTGGTTACAAGATGTAACCAGTTCAATTCGAGACACAGTGTGTCTCGAATTGGATACGCACAAATGATAGGTCTGCTCTGTTGTATAGCTCGTTTGAGGCTTATTATCCAATTTTGTTCTCCTTACTGTAAATTAGTCAAATTTCTTTTCTACGTTACGCAGCAGCCCCTGACACCCATCCGACACATCCCGCCATGTCGCTTCGAAGTCGTCGGTGTACCACGGGTCGGCTACCTCCTGACCGGGGCGGTCCGTGTAGTCCAACAGCAGGTGCATCTTGTCCGCAAAGTCTCCGCCGCAGATGCGGTACATATCCCGGAGGTTGGCCCGATCCATCCCGATCAGCAGGTCGTACTCCTCGTAGTCGTTGTTCTGGAGCTGCCGGGCCGCATGGCCCTCGCAGGAGATCCCATGCTCCGCCAGTTTGCGCCGCGCAGGAGGATAGACAGGGTTCCCGATCTCCTCCCGGCTGGTCGCCGCAGATGCAATTTGGAATTGACTCTCCAGACCAGCTTTCCTCACAAGGTCTTTCATAACATATTCGGCCATTGGGCTCCGACAGATATTGCCGTGGCAGATGAATAAGATTTTTGTCATTGCTTATATATCCCTTCAAAAGCCTCCAAGCCTTGATATTTCAGGGCTTTGGGCGCTTCTTTCATTTTTGCTGTCATGCCGGAAACCTACGCAGATTTCCGTAACTCTACACAGATTTTCGGGCAAATGGTGTAGTAATTGGTGTAGTGACTGCGATTGCTTCAACCTGATTTTCTCTGCGGCTCCGGTGCGGCAATCCCTTTGAAATCAATGATCTTTGCCATCTGCTCGGCAGCGCGGTCATAGCTCGCATGGGTGTAAACATTCAGTGTGACGCCCACATCGGAATGTCCCATGACATACTGCAAGGTCTTGATGTCCATGCCAGCGTTCGCCATGTTTGTACAGAACGTGTGCCGGAATACATGGGGCGTGATGTGCGGCAGAGGCTTGTCCGGGTGCAGTTTTTGATACTTCTTCATTGCCCAGCGCATTTCATTCTCGATGTGCAGGGCAACCTTCGGACTGTCGTTTTTGTCCAGCAGAAGGAAACCGCTGTACCCGTCGATGATCGTTTCCGTTTTCACGCGCTTGCGGCGTGAAAGAATATTTTGTAGGCTTCGGTAAACCTCATCCGTCATGGGAATGTAGCGGCAGCCACACTCGGTTTTGGTTTTCTCCACATAATACTTGCCACCGCGCTCTCGGACGAGCTGGTGATCTACTCGGATTTTCCGCCCGGTAAAGTCCAGATCAGCCTTTGTCAGCCCGCAGAACTCGCTGACGCGCATCCCGGTTCCCAGCAGCACCACAAACTCGTCGTAATACTTGCAGTAGGTCTTGTCCTCCCGGATGAAATCCATCCAAAGCGTCTGCTGTTCCTCTGTCATGGCAACGCGCTTCTGTGAATCATTGGAAACTACATCGACCAGCTTGAAGTCAAAGGGATTCCGACGGATCACATCCTCATTGTACGCCATCTGGAAAGCCGGTTTGACAACGCCCCGAACGCTGGTGAGGGTGCTGTATCCCTTTCCGTCCTCGTGTAGCTTCATGATCCATTTCTGCGCGTCCGAAACCTTGATGTCTCGGATGGAACGGTAGCCAAAATCTTCTTTCTTCACCAGATTCAGCACGAAGTTATAGCCAACCTTGGTATTGTAGCGCACGCCCTGTTTGATGCTGATGTAGCGTTCCAGCAGTTGAATGACGTTGATTTTGCCAGCCGCATAATCAATGCCATCGTCGAGCTGCTTCTGGATTTCCTTTTCTTTTTCCCGCAGTTCTTTCAGATCGGAGGAATACACTGTCTGCCGTTTGCCGCGAATGTCTGTGTACCGATATTGATAAATCAGGTCTTTTCTCTGGCTCTCTCCTGTCCGCAGGATGCGTCCCTTGTTGTCTTTTCTCTTTTCGGACATTGTCAAACTCCTTTCCGTGATGGAAAGAGCCTTGATATGACACACTTATTGTATCATATCAAGGCTCCGATTTACACCACAAATTTCAAATAGAATACGCCTGCTCGATGAACTGATCGAACAGGCGGCGTTTAATCAGGCGCTTATTGCCCACCCAGAGGACGAATTTGCACCGGTCCTCGTTGGTGATCTCACGCAGCTTGTTGATGCCAATGCCGGAGTAAGCCGCGGCTTCCTCCAAGCTCAGATTGCTCTTTTCCCAAATTGGGATTTCCTTCATAGGCAGTTTACCCTCCATACAAAAATAGCCAGACAGGGCGAGGCGGCAACGAAGTCCAGCAACGAACTTCTGAAAACCTCGAAACATACCCGGTCTGACGGTTGATTTACGATTTATTTTTTCTTCTATTTTTCTGTTGTTCTGGTTGTCAAAGGTAGAAAAAGCCTGACAAGACAGGGATTTCTCTGGCAACCAGCCCGGCAACGGCACAACAACAGGGCTTGCAACCAGCCGTGCCTTTCAGAACGGCATCTCGATCTGCTCCGTGATCTCCACAAAGCCGTCCGGGATTTCTGCGGAGTGGTTGCCCCTGCTCGTTGCAGCCTTTGCACGCTCCCAGCCCTTTTGTCTGCCGTACCCGGCAAAGCTGCGGGGATTGGAGAAATACGTCCAGCCAGTCACACACTGGTTCATAATCTCGTTGATCTCACGGATTTCCCATTGCTTCGGCTCGTCAAAGGCATGGTTCAGCGCCTCCTTGTAAAGCTGCTTGGAACAGACGGTATCGCCCGCATAGCTGTCCAGAAACGCCTGAATCATGCCTGCCTTCGTGTCCTCCGGCATGAAGTCCTTCTGATGTTCTTTGAGATAGCGCACCATTTCCGGGCTGAACGTCAGTTTCCAGTCGCCTGTCCGGTAAATAGTCATTGCCTCTGCCCACGCCTGCTGCAAGTAGGCTCTGGATGCGGCTTCATCCTCCAAAATGTGAACCTCCGCCTGCTCCGGGCAGACCTGCACCGGCAGAAAACGCCGGTTGCCGGAACGGTCGAGGGGCAGGAAATCCATTGCGTTTGACGTGCCACCGAATACGCATTGCCGCAATCGGTCTGCCGGATGGGTTTCATACGGGATTTTGTAGACCTCCTTCTGACGGCTCAGAAACGACTTGATTTCCTCAATGCTCTTGGCATTGGCGGTAGCAATCATCTCGGACATTTCAATGATCCAGTGCCCTTGCAGCTTGCGGTACACATTTTCATCGTCCAGCTTCCGCAGATCGTCGGAGAACCACTCGTCCTTTCCTGCCAGCAGACGGAAGAATGTGGATTTTCCCGCACCCTGACCGCCCACCAGACAGAGCATGACTTCAAATTTGCAGCCGGGATGAAATGCCCGATGAATCGCGCCCAGCAGGAACAGTCGTAATGCTTGAAAGGTGTATTCGTCTGCTTCCGCACCGAGAAAATGGTGCAAACAATAGCGGATGCGCTCCGTGCCATCCCATGTAAGGCTGTTCAGAAAGTCCCTGACAGGGTGATAGCTGTTCTGATGGGCGGCAAGATCGGCGGCATCTATGATTTTCTTCTCACTTGTCAGGTCGTAATTCTCTTCCAGATACAGCCGGATGTACTTCATATCCGTGTCGGTCATGGAGGCGCTGGGGCTTCGGTCGTAGCCGATGGGCTTGACAACGTCGGTTCGGTCGGTCAGCAGATTGTAGGCAATCGCGCCGGAGAGCAGCGGATCATGTTGAAACACTGTCAGGCAGTTCTTGATACTGTTGCGGACACCGCCTTTTTCCGTGGTGTCCAGCATGACTTTTACTTCTTCAATGCTCATCGGCTGTGCCATGTTGCCTGCCTGCATTTTGAGCTGCTGTTTCATCTGCGGCGGCAAGCTCTGCCATTCGCTGCTCAATTTTCCTCACTTCCTCTCCATATTCGATCACAACGGATGCCCGCGCCTGTATATCCCCGCACAGCAGCTCGTCCAGCAGATATTCAACCAGCGAGAGCTTCTGTAATGCTTCTACAAAGCGCGGATGATAGTCGTCCTCCGGCGTTCGTGGGGCATAATCCTCCTTCCAGCGGCATAACAGCCGGTAATAGTCCAACAGCACACGGAAGCAGTATCGTTCCATGTGCTGATAATTCTGTTCGTCGGTATTTTGTTGTCGCGGCTTGCTCATTTTGCCCGTGCCATCCTCATACGGAATAGCAAAATCCTGTGCCAGCAAAGTTGCCGCCTCCTTGCTGCCGATCCCGCGAAGCCGGGAAACGAAGTCAATCACGTCCCCGGTGGCACCGCAGCCGAAGCAGTAATACCGGCGATCCAGCTTCATGCTGGGTGTGCTGTCATCGTGGAACGGGCAGCGGCACATTCCGTTCCGCTCCACCCGAATGCCGTATCGCTCCGCAGCCTGCCGGGTGGTCACAGACTGCTTGACGGCTTCAAAGATACTCAATAGGCAATGTCCTCCTTAGCGTTCTATTTCCTGCTTTTTCTGCCGCGTCGCGGTGTTTTGACGCTCCTGCTCATGCTGCACCTCGTAGATGTTGTAGTGAATTGCCCAGAGCTTTTTCGCGTCGGCATGGAGCGGCGAAAGTTCCGTCTGAATGTCCCTATATTCCTGCTCCAACTGCTCGCGCTCCCTGCGCCATGCTGTGATGGGCAGTTTGCCGTCCTTAAGGTACGGTTTTAATTTGCGTTCTGCCATGTAGAACGTCCGCAGCTCGTTATCGTGTTCGGATTTGTATTTCTGCCTGGATTTCTCAAATCGGATGGATTTCAGCTTGTCCGCAGCGGGCTTGCCAGACTTGTAGTAGTCCACCATCCGCAGCAGTTCGTCCACTTCTTTGATACGGGCTTGCTTTGACGATGCCGACTTTTTCAGCGTGTCGATTTTGTCCTGCATGGCGTGAAGTGCGTTATCCAGATCGTCCACAGTGTAAAGGTTTTTGGATTGCAGAAAGCTGAACGTCTCGGCGTAACGCTGCAAGTTGGCGTTCTTCGCTTTATTGCTGTACGCGCCCTTGTTGCGGATGCTGCAATGCAGCGCCAGCAGATCATTCAGCATGGGCGGCTGGGGCTTGGCAAGCTCGGCTTTTACGTCCTTCAGCCAGCCAATCAGCGCGGCGATCTTTTCTTTTGCCTCACGCAGCAGCGCGTTGGTTTTCCGAATGAAGCGGTTGAGATCGCCCTTGTCGGTACGGATGCCCTTTGCCTCCATTGCACGGACGGTGGGACCTTCGTGCTGGGTGGGGATCTGCTCCACACCCTGACGGGCAAAGCTGCGGTGATCAATGCGGCAGTCTAAGCCCTTTTCGGCAAACTTGGCGTTGCAAAGGTCAGCCCATGCCTGCCGCCATGCTTCCAGCGTTTCGGGCTTTCCCCAATCTGTCGTGGGAACAGCGTTGAACACATAATTGCCTGCCTCGTCCAGAACACGCTCGCCGTGTTCGTCCAGCACATATTCCTGCCGCTGCTTATTGCCCCACCTACCGTCCGGCTCAATGGGACGGATGGGACACATGACATGAAAATGTGGATTGGAAATGCCGCCATCCTCTTTGTCGGGAGAATGAACGGCGAAGTCCACCACCATGCCCCGGCCCACAAACTGCTCCAACAAAAATTGCCTTGCAAGTTCGATGTTCTCCTGCATGGAAAACTCGTTCTGCAAAGCAATGTCAAAGCTGTATGCAAGCTGCGCTTTCTTTCCCCGTTCCACTTTCTCCACCTCGTTCCATAGGGTTTCCCGATCAGAGAAAGAGGGTGGGGCATGGGGCGGCAGCAGGATTTCCGAACAGATCACGCCGCCCTTTTTGGTGTAGTCGTTGTCCTCACCGTAGTATTCACTGTGCAGCTTTTCGCCGGAGCGATAGGCGGCAGACGCAATAGCGGATTGTCCTGCGCTGCGCTTGATCTGCGTCACATGAAAATGAAAGAGTGCGATACTCAGTCACCTCCTGTGTGATTGCTGACAGCTTCCGTGAGCAGCCTTTGCGTGTCTGGCAGCGCAAAGACCTGTTCGGCAAAAGCGTAAAACGCGCTTTCGCTCAAATCCTTTGTCTGCGGTGCGACGCTCTCGATGGCTGCGCCACGGGTGATGAGCCGGTGCGCCCGCTTGCGCCGATCTCCCTTTTCATAGTAGGTGGCGCGGTTTTCAAGGCGCTGAATTTTGTGCTGCTCCTGCGCAAGCTGCCGCTCCACCTTTTCTTTCTCGGCTTGCAGCTTTTCGATTTCTTTTTCGTGCATGATTTCAACCTCCTGACTGTTATAACGATAGATACAAAAAGACCGCCTACATTTTCGGTAGACGGTCTAACTTGCGGTATGTGGTTTTCATACTTTGCGGCAGAAATGGTCTGCGCCAGCAGACGGTTTCCGCTGCAAAGTGCGCTGGGATAGCTGCTGTGGCAGCGCAAGGGAGGCACTCCCTTGTACGGAGCAACGCGACGCAAAACAGCCCGGACATTTGGCTGTCCGGGCTGTCTGCCTCGCAGAGCGCACATACTCCCATCAGGAGAGTATAGAAGTGCGCCCTTGTTACCAAGGGATTATTTGATGGAAACCTGCTCGCCATCAATAATAATGCGATCACTTAGCACATTCAGTGCAGCATCCATCGCCTCATTGATGGCTTTGCCAACACGTGTCACTCCGCATTGCGCAGCCAAAGAACGGTACAGCCCGCTCTTATCGGCGGTTACATTTTGTTTCAGAATCTCAAACATTCCAGCGGCTAATTCTTCTGGCGCAATTTGTTTGATGTCACGTTCAACATCGCCCGGACCTCTGAACTGAACCTCTTTTCCGTTATCCAGATACAGGAACCCATTTCTTCGGATAATGCCGTAACGCTGGCAGCCGTACATCTGCTGCTCATAGGCTCTCTGCACGACGCTCGTGACCTTTTCACGGTCGAAATACCACACAATGCGTTTTAGAAACAAATCTTCCGATAGAGGTGACTCCACTTCCAAAATTTCCTTAACGATTGCCTTGAAATCGCTGTGATGATGACGTCGGCAAACCTCAAAAAAATCCGCCGCCTTATACGCAGGAAATTCAAAATGTTTTTCGACCGCAACCTCTTCAAATGTTTCTGCTGGCTGGCTATCTACTGACTTTACTTCTGCTTTTGTTGGATTTTTGACCGCATCCGCAGCTGCCTCTAAAAGCCGCAGCTGTTCAACCGATTTGTTTCTGAACCAGTCCGTAGACCAGATGCGATAGAATTTCCAACCCATGCGCTCCAAAATTTCTTGCCGCAGACGGTCACGGTCACGCGCATTTTTGGATGAGTGATATGTTGCGCCATCGCATTCAATCGCAAGTACATAGTCAGAGCTGTCCGGCAACTTCAAACCGAGGTCAATACGGAATCCAGAGCAGCCGACTTGTGTATCTACTGCAAATCCTTTGGATCTCAGATAATCGCACACCTCAAGCTCAAAATCGGAATCGAATTGCTCAAACGGGCTGACGGAAATTGACCGTTCCAGCGCAACGCTGCCATTCTCAGCATAATCGAGGTATTCACGAAGCAGCTTTGCACCTTCTGCGGATGTATGCTTCAAGTCAATGTCCGTATAGTGCATGGAAGAAACCAGTTGGACATTGCATTTTGCACGGGTAACGGCAACATTCAGCCTTCGTTCACCGCCGACGCGGTTCAACGGGCCGAAATTATGCAGTAGGCGCCCTTGCGCATCAATGCCATAGGCAATGCTGAAAATGATCGTATCGCGTTCATCACCCTGCACGGTTTCGAGATTTTTGATGAAGAAAGGCTCTTTCACATCATTCTTGAAGAAGTATTCCTTTTCCGGTGTGCTTTGCCGCCGCTTGGAAAGTAGTTTATCAATCAAGTCCTGCTGCGCTACGCTGAACGCAACCACACCAAGACTGCGGTTCGGATATTTTTCAATATTCTGATAGATCAGATCAACAATAAACTCTGCTTCCTTCCGATTGGTATGGGCTTTGCGGTCAAATACGCCGTCCACGTGATAATAGTCTACACCGATTCCCGGAGCATCGACCTTAGAAGACGGGAACGTCACAAGATCGCTGTCATAAAAATTCTTGTTGGAGAAAGTAATCAGCTGCTCATATCGACTGCGGTAATGCCAGCGCAGCCGGAGCTGCTGCATGGATGTCGAACACAGATCCAAGATAGATTCAAAGTCCGTTACATCTCCGGTTTCTTCATCGTTGTCCTCCGCTTCAATGGTAGCATTGAAGAAATTGCTGGGCGGCATCTGCTTAGAGTCACCCACAACAATCAACTGGTCTGCACGATAGATTGCGCCGATTGCATCCTGCGGGAAAATCTGTGATGCCTCATCAAATACAACCACATCGAAGTGAACGGAATCCGGCGCAAGGAAAGTGCTGACGCTCAGCGGAGACATCAAAAAGCACGGCTTGACTCGCTGAACAAGCTCACCTGTTTCAGCAAGCAGAGAACGAATACTCTTTTGCTTGCGCTTTTTTTCACCTTCACGAAGCAAGATCGCCAATGCGCTCCCGGACGCAATCATATCAAGCGATGGGCGCATAGAGGAAAGCTCAGCACGGATTTTTGCCTTATTGATTTCAAATTGCTCAGTATCTTTCTCGGAAAAAGTACGAATCGCTTTATCCTGAGAAATTCGATTGAATGCAGACAGAACAGGATTCCCAGACAAAATCGAGTCGATCCATTGATAGTAGAATTGCTTTTGGAATGCGCCGACAATATACTTTGACTCTATATTCTGACCAATAGCAGAATTTACATAAGGCACGACCTGCTTATCATCCAACTTGGAGAGCAGAGCCCTGAAATGGCACCAGTTATCCAACTTGTCCATTTCACTCAGACAGTCCGCTAATCTCGCCAATACCAAATTACACGGTGCAGAGTGAGTGTTCAGAATCGCTCGATCAAAGTACCCATCAACTCGCTTGAATGTATCAGCACTACAAACTGCGAAAGTCTCGTCAAGTTTCTGGTGGTAATCTGCAAATATATCTCGTTCAGAGGTGAAATCGTTATAGTGTTCCAAAGTGCCGAACGCAATGCTGCTGGAGAATATTGCCCCCAACGCCGACATTTGTTCCGCTACATAATCCCATTCGGTTTCGACACCATGATAGGCTTCACCAAGAAATGCTTTGATGGGTGCTTCGGCTTCAACAAACTCCAAGGTCTTTTGCTGATAATAGGCAAGTCGTTCTGTCATGGAGACAGCTTCATTATAAGCAGGTTTCTTCCCGTCCTTCTTGCACAAGCGCAGGTCGGTGATAAGCTGCTTGTACTCGGCATTGAAAAGCCGGGAAAAGATTCCACTAAACTGTTTTGTCAGCTTCTTGTGATACGCAGCTCCATCCAATTTATAAATATCATCGTCAAACACTGCGCCTAACACGGAGCGGGCAGCCATAATATCTGCACTCTGCGCTTGTAATTTGTGCAGCGCAGAGTTTACCGCGTCAAAACGCTCCCGATTCAGGAGTGACGGTGTAATCAGTTTGGAAGTCGCTGCAAAACCGAAGAAACTGTTCCAAAGCTGTGCGTCCTCTACGCTGGTGCATTGTATTTTATACTTCTCAGAGATTTCCTGCTGCAAAGGAATCAATACCTGCAAGAATTGTGAAACGGCAGAAAGATCACCCTTCACCTCGTTTTTTGACCGGTAAGATGTGTCCTGATTGATATAGCCGTACCACGGGTTCTTTCTATAATCATATCCGATGGATGGGATATAGTCTGCATACTGCTCCAAAAGAGCAGCTGTTTCTATCAAGTACGATTCGCCTTTGGAAGCAAGCTGAGGGATAGGAAACTCAACATCTGGCGTGGACCGAAATGCGGCGTAAGATTCATACAGCTGATACAAGCTTTTTTCAATGACCGGGTTCAGTTTGTGAAGCTCAACCGCATAGGCATCCAACTGATGCTGTGCCTTTTCCTTGATAGCAATTTCAGCGTCCGCTTTCGAGGAAACCGCACTTTTCCCTGTGCGGAGTGTATGGCAAATATCCGCAATAACATCCTTTTTATTTGCTTTATGACTGTGGAGCTGTAAGCAAAATTCAGCGAGTCCAGCTTGCTTCAACTTGTCGTAGACTACATTCAAGGCTGCCAGCTTTTCAGAAACGAACAACACTTTTTTGCCATCGCTAAGGCATTCTGCGATGATATTGGTAATCGTCTGGCTTTTGCCAGTACCGGGAGGGCCTTGCAAAACGAAGCTCTTCCCCGTCTTTGCCATCTCAATCGCTTCAATCTGGCTGGAGTCTGCATCTACCACACTATGTAGCTCAATCAATGGATCAATAAGAGAGCCAGCAGTTCCCTCATCGCCGTATAATTTTTCTGTGCTGGTTGGCTCACCCAAGAGCTGACGGACATTCTGATTTGCAAGAATTGCCTTTGCATTGTCCTTCAAATCCCGGTACATATTGATTTTGAGAAATGAGAAAATACCGATCTTGCATTCAGCTGTGACTGTCCATTGGAGTTTTGCCACAAGACGCTTTACTTTCTCAAGGTAGGCAGTCAGCCCCTCATCGTTATACTCAGGGAGCTTCACCCCATGTTCTGCGTCCATTTTATAGGAAAAGGTCGGATTAACAATGATGTCGTCTTCTGCCGACTTGATAAAATAGGGTTCTACCGCTGACGCTTGTTCCAGCCGAATCGGTACAAGCAAAATGGGCGCGCGAAAAACATAGTTCGAGGCGGCACTTTCTTTCCAATGGACAAAACCAAACGCCATGTACGCAACATTGACACCGGTTTCTTCAATGAACTCCCGCGCCTTCTTATCAATGTTTTTTACGGCAGTAAGTGGATTCGTTGCGGCATTATAAAGTAGGATTTGATTCTGCCGCTTGATTTTACCGGAATATTGAGCCAAAAATGCAGCTTTGCTGCCAGAAGCATCGGTCTTTTCTGACACCACAATCTGCAACTGCTCTGGCGCATAGGATTCTTCCGTGTCATCATCTTCTTCGACAATTTTGGGATCGAAGACCTCAAAAGAAGCGGTCCCGTCCACTTTCTCAAACAGCACATCAGAAGACGGGAGCAACACCTCCACGGTTGACGCTCGTGTATCCTTAAAATTGATTAGATTATTGCGTTTTCCTGTATCCAGCAGCAAATCAGCCCACTTATCCAGCTTCTTTGTATCCACTGCTCGTTCGCCTCCACCCTTCAGTTATTAGAGCTATCTGTAATCTCCATAATGTCGCCAATATCGCATTGTAGTGCTGTACAAATCTTTACTAACACATCTGTAGTGACGTTTTCATTCTTTCCGAGTTTTGCCATTGACGCATGGCTGATTCCTGCCGCAGCACATAAGTCTTTTTTTCTCATATCACGGTCAATCAATAGTTTCCAAAGTTTTTTATAACTAACAGCCACAGACTACACCTCTGTTGAAATATTAAAGCAAAGCTTTGTATTCACATTTTACTTGATAAAATTCTGCAAACGCTGAATTTATTATAACACAAAGTGCTTCTATGCTCAAGTGTGTAATTGTAAATCCTTGGTGACTTACTTAAACCCGTTTTGTCTTGCGTATGCGCTTGCCGCCCTGCGTCGTTCTTCACTATACGGAGCAGTCAGACGGAAACTCAAAAGTTATCCAGAGGTGTTGCAAATTGCTATTAGGATGCGTTCATCTTCATGATTATCGCTCTCTTTTCTGCCACACAATGTCATACCCCAGCGCGTCCGCCAGCTCTACCGCTTCGCCGTAGCGGAGCGAGCCACGCTTGAGCTTGCCGGAGAGATTGGGAACGCTGCGGCTCCAGCCGTATTCATCGGAGAGATAGTCCACCACCTCGGTCATGGTCATGCCGGTGCGGACGATGTAGGACTTGATCTCATTGCGATAGGTTTCAGATTTTCTCATATTCAAACTTTCCTCCTGTTTTTTCGATGCGCTCTATGGTAAAATGGGTTTGTCAAACCGTGACATCCGTTCGCCATAGGGCGCTGGTTTTTAATACATGGCTTTTCGCTGGAAATGCCGCCGATGATACGTTGGTCACAGGCGGCACCTTCCGCTTTTGTCGTTTGATGTGTCTTTGCGTGAAACGGCGAAATATCATGTTGAACGACAAACGTCGTTCACTGCTGAATAGCGCTCTATTCCGTGCGGATAACCGCACAGAGCAGAAAACTATTTCGCTGTTTTCACTTGCTTTGATTTTTATATTCGATTTTGCCGCTCTTTCCGAACGTCGTTCCTGCCCGGAGGATCGCTCCCGGCGTTTCGTCCCCGTTGGTACGCTCACGCTTTCGCGGTCATGGCGGTTACTTCGCTGGGGGACATATCCCGTTCGGACGGTCATGCAATTTTCAAGGTTCAGGTGCGATTGCAAGACCATTTTAGCGAAAAATATAGCCCTCTCCCGTATATCCAAGAGGTCGGAAAACGCGCCGAAAAACGCAGATTTCCACGCTTATGGACAAGACCGGAAAAGGGCAGAAATTTGAAGAGAGGACACCGCCATGCAGCCCAAACTCACAATTCAGGAACGACTCAAAGACCTGCGCGTGGAGCGCGGTCTGACGCTGGAACAGCTATCTGCGGAAACAGGTATTTCAAAGTCCGCGCTGGGAAAATACGAAGCCGACGATTTCAAGGACATCAGCCCATTCAGCATGGTGGAGCTGGCAAAGTTCTACGGCGTGTCCACCGATTACCTGCTGGGGCTGACAGAACAAAAAAATCACCCAAGCACAGAGCTGGACGCTCTGCATTTGGGTGATGATGCAATCAAAGTATTGAGAACGGGTAAGTTCAACCACCGGCTGTTGTCGGAGCTGATCTGCCACAAGGATTTCCAGCGGCTTATGCTGGATGCTGAGATTTACGTTGACCGGATCGCAGATATGCGGGTCAACGACATGAACGCCGTGCTGGAAGCAGTCCGGCAAATGGCGTTGATGAAAAACGGCGGCATTGAAAATGATCTGCACCTGCGGACGTTAGAAGTGGCACAGATTCGGGAGGATGAGTATTTCGGAAGTCTGATTGCGGACGATCTAAAAGGTATTCTCCGCGACATTCGGAACGAACATCGTCCCGACACCATGACTGCGGATGAAGTCTCCCTCGCAGCAACCGTACAGGGGCAGTTGCAGGATGCGATGAATTTTGAGGGCAGTTCCGAGGAAAAGCAAGTCCGTTCGTTCCTCGCTACCTTTGGCATTGATTATGACAAGCTCACCAAAGAGCAATTCGTCTCGCTGATTGAAATACTCAAGCTGTCCAAATACTTGAAAAGTCCAATCAACCAGCGAGGGAAAGCACGACCACAGTTGCAGCACGGGAAAGGCAAAAAAAAACGCAGATAAAAATGAAGAGGACATATCCGGCACCGTGGATATGTCCTCTTCATTTTATTCAGAATGTGTAATTTGGGATTGTCACATCAAAGCTCTTCCACAAATGGTGTAATTGTGGTGTAGTAAGCGCCATCTGAGCGATGAAAGCCATTGATATAGCAGGCTTTTTCGAGGCTTCTTAGGATACTGCCGTGGCAAATGAAAAGTATTTTAATCATCTATCTTAAACTCCTTGATTTTGCTTGATTTCCTTGATATATCAAGGTTTTTAGGTGATTGGCATTTTCCTGTTGCCGTGGCATATCGTAGCATAAGTTGGTATATCTTTGCCCCCAAAAGTAGTACAAAAAGTAGTAAATTGACCTCGACTTCACGGTTTTACTACTCGCCATTTACGACCCGTTTCAGCTCGTTTTCGGCGTCCTCAAAGGCCAGATGGGTGTAGGTGTTCAAGGTAACTCCGATATCCGAATGTCCCATGAGGTATTGCAGGGTTTTAGGGTTCATGCCACTTTTAGCCATGTTAGAACAATAAGTGTGCCTGCACACATGAGGCGTGACCTTTGGCATTTGCACTCTGTAAAGGTTGTTGTACTTCTGGCAAATGTGCTGGAAGTATTTTTCCCAGTGCATGGCTACCATAGGCCGATCATTCTTATCCAAATACAAAAATCCCATTCTGCCGCCGATCATCGGCTCCACCTTCGGTTTTGGTCTGTTCTCCAAAATGCTCTTGAAACACTCATAAACATCATCCGTCATTGGAAGAACCCTGGTACCGGCATTGGTCTTTGTATCCTCAATCACGTACTCCATCGTCCGGGTTCGCTGCAACTGATGGTTCACATCGATCGTTCGCTTTTTCAGATCAATGTCCTGGATCGTCAGCCCAACAAACTCTGAAATGCGGAGTCCGGTCTTGAACAGGATATAGATGCCCTCATAGTATTTTGAAAAATGCTTATCGTTCTTTACAAACTCTAAAAATGCTCGTTCTTGTTTTCGTGTGATTGCTTCTCTTGTTACGCTGTCATTGACAATGACCGTAGCAAGCTGAAACTCAAATGGATTTTTGCGTAACAAATCATCATCGACCGCCATCTGAAATGCAGGCCTCACAACACCTCGGATGGAATGAATAGAGCTGTAACTCCTACCATCCTTCTGCAGCTTGATAAGCCAGGCTCGCGCATCGGATATTTTCACTCTGTCGATCCGCTGCTTGCCAAAACTCTCTTTCTTGATAATGTTAATTACCGTTTTATATCCTGCTTCGGTATTATGACGAACTCCTGTCTTTTGCAGCACATATTTCTCTACAAGCTGGAGAACCGTCATTTCACCGCCGTTCGGAACGATCCCGTCATATAAATCTCTCTGGATCATTTTCTCCTTTTCCCGCAGAGAAATATCATCACGTTTTCCGGCTGGCAGTTTATCAGTCTTTTCCAGTTTCCAGCTATAAACAAACTGTACCTGCCCGTTGGCATCGACATATTTGAAAGCATATCGTCCATCTTTGCGTTGGCTCTCTCCATTACGAAGAATGCGGTTCTTGTTATCTCGTCTTTTACCGCTCATGACCGTGCTCCTTTCCATAAAAAAGAGCCTCGCACACGATATACTAACATTATATCATGCTCAAGGCTCATTTTCTATATTTAGTTAAAGAGGCACACGCAATCTCCAGTTTGCACGATGTTCAAATATGCTCTGTTTTCCTACTTTGTGCGCCAGTAACAGGCTGAAATTACAATGCAGTTAAATCTTCCAGAAATTCCTCAAAGCGTTTCCGCTTAATCAGAACCTTTACCCCGTTCTGGATCACAAATCCTGAGTCCAGGTAATCAGCAACAATTTTTCTCAGCTTTTTCTCGCCGATATTGAAATACTCTGCTGCCTCGTCGATCGTGAGGCAGTATTTATCTTTTATCTGAACCTGTTTCTCACAAGTCATGATGTACCTCCCTTTCGCAGAAATACGACACATAGAAAAACTTTGAAAATTGCAAGTGCAAGTTGGACACCTGCACAGTAGAAATTAGTTAATCAGAG
>ENA-ORMO01001428-ORMO01001428.1-human-gut-metagenome-genome-assembly--contig:-NODE-1428-length-25480-cov-7.959095_pt1 | contig 25480 bp, 24 predicted proteins | sample MGYA00242106_ERZ509001 | MGnify/ENA primary metagenome ERZ509001 (study PRJEB26280, sample SAMEA2338736) | human gut metagenome | biome: human gut; feature: human-associated habitat; material: faeces...
ACACCAATGGAGTTTCGATATAGAGCATGATTTCCGAACAAAGTGTTACCAAAAAGCTTGACCAGTACACAGGGCGTTCACCAGCTTTAAGATATCTTTCTCTGATTGGATATAAGCCAGCGGATTGTATTTCATGGATTTTCGGAAGTTTATCAGGTTGAGGCACTTGATACGGTATTTCTTCCGTTCCAGGAAAGTGCCGATCTCCGGCAGCAAGGTTCCTTTCGGATCGGTGCAGACATAGGACGAATGGGCTTGCAGCAGAGACGGCTTACAGAAGAACCGCGTCTTGCCGCTGCCGGAACCGCCGATCACCAGAATGTTTTTATTTCTGGCATACTTCGGCTGCTTTGGGCGGCTCGCCATCGTGATCCGTTCCGTCTGCGTCATGGGGATGTTTTGGAAAAAGTCCTTGTCCATGTAAGGAGCAATATCCGCCGCCGTACCCCACCGGGCAGAGCCATACTCGATCCCGTGGCGGTATTTCTTGGCGTTCTTGCCTTTCAGGTAGACTGCCATGCGGAAAATCACCGCACCGGCTATGCCGATCAGCAGGTCCGTGGGATGAAAACTGAGCCACAGGGAGGAAAGTGCTTCCGTTAAGCCGTCCCCGATGGAGAGCAGCTTGCCGGAGAGGTCAGCGCCGGGCGCAAGCCGGAAAGCCTGTGCCAGCTTATCGAAGGGATACACAAACAGAAGATACGGAAGGTTCAGCAAAAACACCTTTTTCATGTTCATCTCTGCACGCTCCGATCTTTGACCTTTACTTTCTCCCGGTCAATGGTGCGGTGTTCCGTTTTCTCCGCCGCCTGTTCCTTCGCCTGGGTCAGCCGCTCCCGGATGGAGGGCTTTTCTTCACAGCTCATTTTTCGACTGGCAAACTCCTGAAATGCCGCTGTGATGGCATCCGTGTCCCGGCTTTTGAAAAAGACCAGGTAACGGGGCTGCTCTGCGGCGGTGTCTTTCTTCAAGGCAAAATCTACATGGTATTTCTTCGCCACATGGGAGAAAGCCTTGATATTCTTGTCGCTGATCTCGATATTGGCAAGACCGGCGTTCTGGTTGGCAAGCTGTTTAAGGCTCTGCCTGCCGCGATAGATTTTGGGCTTCTGGTTTTTCTGGATTTCCTCCAGGAACTTTTTGACGGCCTTTTCAAAGACCTGCTCACTTAGCTTGGCTCCGTCAACAATGAGCGTCACGGCGCCCCGCGTTACTTCCTCCTGCATTTAGCCTCGCCCCCTTTGTCCATCCCCGTACATATCGTGCTGCACCAGGGAAGAATAGTAGCTGTTGATGGTGGTCGGGGCGTTATACAGCGCCGCCAGAAGGTATTTCTTGATATTGCGGACATAGGTGGTGTTGTCCTTCATGCAGTCCATAACATACTGAACATGGGAACTGTCCAGCTTCATAAACCGGGACTTTACCACCTCCGCCGGATAATCATCTCCGGCAATGCGGATGACTTTGCGGGCAGAACATACGGTATCCACGATCAGGTCAACGATCTCGTCAAGCTGCTCACGGTCGATATGGCTGTCCTGCACCAGATAGCTGTACTCGATGTTATCCAAAATCACTTCACGATAACATTCTCTGGCTCCCATCCGATCCGTTCCCATCCTTGCCCCTGCGGGGGTAGGGGGATTTGATTGGATAGGATTTGATAGTTCCGTACTTGATAAATCAGTCTTTGGTTGATTAGTATTTAATTGTGCGGGGGTTTCCGTACACGGTTCCGCCGTATCCGGGACACCCATATCCGGGTTTTCCGTATATGGCTTTGCCGTACCCGGTAAAGGCGTACCTGGGCTTGACGGCGGCTCGCACTGAGGCATTTCGTAAATGACATACTCGGTATCCGTGATCTTGCCTTTTTCATCCCGAAGCTGTGTGCGCCGGATATACCCGTGGGTTTCCAGCTCCTTCAACGCCGCACCGATGCTGTCCACACCTTCCCGGCAGATCGCCGCAAGACCTCTGGTGGTGTAATTCCACTCGTCAGGGAGCGACAACATCATGGACAGCAGCCCTTTGGATTTCAGGGTCAGCGTCCGATCTTTCAAGTGATGGTTCGACATGACCGTATAATCACGGGTCTTTTCAATACGAAAAACAGCCATCTTCGCACCTCCTTCCTGCGAAAATAAAAAGTGTTGGTTTTGAGCGGTTTATCCGTCTGTATGCCTCCGTTACCTTCCACATGGGAAAACATCCACGCCCTGTTCAGAACGCAAGCCACAGAGGGAAAAACAGAAGATATCCCACTAATTTTGATACAGTTTTCAGTCGGCTACCTCTCACGGTCTTTATGGTCATAGTGGAGGTCGCCGGAAAGCACCTTCGCATGGTTGCGGATTTTGATATGACCCTTTTCCTGATTCTCCAAAGCCTTGCTGTATCCGGCGTCAGTCAGGAACAGGCGCATTTTCTCACCCTTCCAGCCAACAGGCGAGTCATGGGTAAGAACATCAAAGACGATCATGTGTCTGGTCGCCGGGTCGAAACGCTCCAAAGCCATAATGTCATGGCCGGATAACTTCTGCGCCCCGGATTGCTGTCTGGCCTCTGCCAGCATTTCCCCGATGGTGCGGGCTTTCTCCGGCAGACGGTATTCGGCCTGCACCTTGCGGATCAAATCCATGCACTCCTGATCCGCCAGTGGGCGGAGCTTGTCCAGAAGGCCTTCCGCCGTTTCTTTCGTTGCCGGGTTCGGCGCATAGCGCCCTGTCATGTAAATCTCATTCAGGACAGCGTTCTGATTGGTACTTTCAATCTGAAACACCATCCTCATTTCTGCTTCTGTCAGTTTCATTGCCAGCCTCCTTCAAAAATGGGTATAAAAAAACGCCATAGAGTTTTCTATGACGTTTAAAATATGAGTTCTATGGAGTTGGTATAGAAATTTTGGTTGTTGGTGTAATCTGAGTTATAATAGGAGTATATAAATCAGTGTCTGTTTTAGGTGTTGATAAAGAGACTATCAGGGAATATCTTACTTTTTTATCATATCGTTTAAGATAATCTCGTTCTCTCCACCAACCAATAACAGGAAATACAGCAATATGATTACAGTCACATAAATCAACAGCATTTAGTTCACAAAAATCAGAGTGAACTGAACCAACATCTCGATTATCTGAGCCTAAATACCATCTATCGCTTCCGCTACTTCCGTCGCCTTTATCCTTTTTATCATCACCACGCATTTTTACATTTATACGTTTTTTAAAATCATCTAAAGTCTCGTCAGAATTGATTACATCAAATCTAAGACCACATGACGGATAACGATATTTATCTTTCCACCCAACTTCTCCTGGACCTGGTTCGATAAAGTACGATAAAGTTACTTTCAATGTTACAGGTATTTCTCCTAAAGATTGGAGAACTTCTTTTGGCCAAGGCAATGTGTGTAAGTGCATTTCTTTCATGCTTTTTTTATCATAAGGTTGCAATTCACCTTGAATAACCATATTTACACTGTTATTCATGCACTGTATTGCCTTTTGAAGATTCGGAATACCATAACCACAAGTTCTTAAAAGTCTACGCCTTCCTTTGGTTTTTGTATCTTCGGTACAGAATTGCTTTTTCATTTCAGGAGTCCAACTAGCTGAATGAATCATAAGAGCACGAACTGTTTCGGGCCATATATTAGGATATTCATTTAAAATTTGTGCACAGAACCATGCAGCTTGTGCTGTAGCAGAACTTGTTCCCCAAATGGTAGAAAATTGCTTTATAAGTGGTCGATAATTTGTTGTTAGTAATGACAAATCAGGACATTCGGTATAATCTGTACCGTTCGAACAAATATTTCCTCCTTCGAATAATACATCAGGTTTTATAGGCCATTTACTACTCCATGTTTCAGAGGTTGAGCTATAAGGAGATAATGCACCTAATGAGGTAAGCGGAGTATATCCAGAAAAATCAGGATTACTGATTGTAACATCATTAGTATAAGCACCAATAGTTATAGCATTCCAAGATTGTCCTGGACTTTCAACACAATGTAATGTATTTGCGTCAGGGTAGGGACTCCTTACAAATTCGTCAGGATAAACATTACCTGCACTGATTAAAAACAAACGTTTTTCATTTTCTTCATCAGCACCAGATGTAATACTATCTAAGGCAGCAGACCAAGATGTAGGGCTACCATCAAAAGTATTATGATCTGGAGCAGTTACGGCCATGCAAATAACACGTTTAGACTTTGGATTGGAGATTTCCGCCAAGGAAACAGCTTGTTCTGTTATTGCACCATATAATTCTGGTAAGTTTCCACCAGTAGGAGGTAGTATTTTCACTGATTCAATTTCATGAGATACTGAAATTGGTTTTCTTGATTCCAATGCCTTCTTTAAATCATAGAATAAGGCAATGCCGGCCATTTCGGTGCCATGACCTTGATGATCACCGTTTCCCCAAGTGGTATTTACTGATTGAATATGATTGATGTTTGTAGCTGGTGCTAATAAAGAATGACCAGATGTTATGCCTGTATCTAATAAACAGACCGAAACATCATCATTTTCATATGTAGTCCGAGAGAGCAACTCATCAACCCATTCAGTCTGTTCAGAATTTGACAGTTCGTCAAAAAAAGTAGTTGCCTCCGGAGCACAGCGTATTTCAGTAATAAATGGGCACATACTAATTAAATTTTTTAAAGTATGAGCATTGGCGCGAATTAATTTTACAATTCTTTCTGGGAAAATAATACGTTTTTCATCAATCGGAATATTGTTTTCTTGACAGATTAAAGTAATATTTTCCTCCGTGACTCTCCAAGATTCAGGGTTAGTAGTTTGATAATCATACCTTAACCACAGCTCACACCATATAGGGTCATCTGTAGGAATAGTATCGGGTTTACCAACCCAAAATGACTCCAACATTGCTAATTTAACATTTTCAATGCTGCTAACCAAATCGTTGTTTTTAGGCTTTCCTGATTTTGTTTGTTCAGAAGCATAAGCCTCGACTTTCTGAATAAAATAGTTCTCTTTTCCGGCAGGAATATAAACGGTTGCTTTAACAGTATTTGTTTCGGTATCTTCATGGACATTTAAAAGTCGAATACCTTGAGTTCGATTTTCCAGGCTTTTTACAGCCAGGTCATGTTGTGAAGCGCCCGAAAATTCAAGATAAACTCCTTCTTTATATCGAATAGCAGCTACCTGTCGTTGCGTAAGTGATTCAGCGTAGCATTCTCTTAACTTGCGCTGGATGAAATTAGCATGTGATGTGGCAGTTCTATGAGGATAATTACTACCTATAGGGCGTGATACAGAGGAATAAGACAGCGGCTCGGCTGTCTGAGATAAAAAAATATTCTTTTTGTCTACAGCCATTCGTCTTATGCCTCCTTATATGAATAGATATTTTTTCTTTCATGCAAAAGAGCAGAGAGCCCTTTTGAAGTCAGGGGTTGGTCTCCTAAAATTGAGGACTTTATTGCATCATCACATACTTTTACGATTTCTGCATGATTAAGTCCATTAGCAGCTTGAATAAGTTCTTTAGTTATCCTGAAATGTTTATCATAATTAACTAGTTTGTATTTGAACAAACGCTGTATCTCATCTGTGGTCGGTAAGGAATAATGAAGAACATCATCAAACCGCCTAAATAATGCTTGATCAAGTAATCGTTGGTTGTTAGTTGCAGCAATTATTATACTTTCAGAAGAGTCTTGCTCTATAAATTGAAGAAACGAGTTAAGAATTCTTCTCATTTCTCCCACTTCATTATCAAGACTTCTGTCTGCACCAATGGCATCAAATTCATCGAAGAAATAAACACCGGTAATTGATTGAATACTATCAAATATTTGGCGTAACTTTGCGCTGGTTTCTCCCATGAATTTTGTAACAAGTTTATCCATTTGTACTGTATACAAAGGAAGAGACAATTCGGAAGCAATAATAGACGCTGTTAATGTTTTACCAGTTCCAGGCTGGCCTTCGATTAGAATTTTTCTTCTATTGACCAAGCCGTATGAATATAGTTTGTTTCTGTTGCGATACTCATTAAGAATACGCTGTATTTTTTCACTAATATCATCAGAAACAATAAGTTCGCTTAAATCGTAGTTTGGAGTGGATAGCAAAAGCATAGGATTCTGAGATGTAAGTTGTACTATACTCGCTCGTTTATTTCCAAGTTTATCAATTTGCAATTTTAACTCTCGTGCGAAGTTATCATGTCCAAGTTTGGCTTCATGAGCAGCTATTTGCAATACAACAGTTTTAAATTTTTCATCATTACGGTCAACATATGCCTTTACAAGGCTCTTTATCTGATCAGCTGTTGCCATACACAAATCACCTCCCATAAATATAATAACTCATAATACATCATACTCTTTTTGGGCACGATAGTCAATTATCCAGCAATAAATAGAATATGATTTAAGTCAGTTTGTATTGAGCAAAAACGCCATAGGTTTTTTGATCCTACGGCGTTTCTTGCAATATTCACAATTCCAAACTTTCCAACCACTCGTCAAAAGATTTCTTGGAAACACGAATCGCATTTCCTATGCGAACGATTCTGAACTCCTCCTGCTTGACGAGCTGATATGCGGTTGTGCGGCCAATGTTTAGCATGGCTGCAATCTGTTCCACGGTATATGTGCGCGGTTCTGGCAGTGACTTTTTCTCTTTCTTGTCCATAGTAACCTCCATGTGTTTGCCTTGTCATTTTGACTAAAGGAGTGAAGAATGACAGTAGCAATCAGCTTTGGCGGGGTGTCCTCTTGCTAAGAATTTGCTAATAGGACTCCCCAACGGACACATAAAACTGCGTCAGAATAGGTGTTTTGCACCATAAAGTTCGTTTACTACAAGTCATTCTGCGTAAGGGATGATATTGGAAGTTACATCCGAACCGTGTATCACATGGTAAGCCATACTCCTAAGCGCTAGTTGTGGGTTCGATTCCCGCAGGGAACGGTAAAAAATAGAGCGGGAATCCAGCTATTTCAAAAACTGTCTCCCACTCCATCTTAATCTAATACTCAAACTCTACATATCCTTGGAGCCACACAATTCCTTTGAACCGCCTTCCTACCAAAGGAACACCCAGCAAGTCATTTTCATTAATACAGATATCCATTTCCAAGCCATTACAACAAATCCGCAGCTCATAAATTTTATCGCCTGTATCTGTATTGCAAACCTTGGTCACTTCTAAAATCTGTCCCATAATATTATACAAATCACATTCCATTCCATATGGAATAAAATAAGTATCTACAATACTATAGATATCCTCATTTTGTACTCTCTGGGAAATCATGGAATATGTATCCATATCTTCTATGGTAAGGCTTTCCATGGCTTCTTCGTCTCCGTTTTTTGCAGCTGCTATTAAGCGGCCCCTGTCAGCCGCATCCCGCTTAGACTGCTGTTCTTCTTCCTCCAAAGTCATAACAGGAAGCAAAATCGTACCTTTTTTTGCTAATCCTGATAGCGTAACATTATATACGCTATCTGAAATATGACCTCTACTCCGATGTGTCAGATATTCGCCTGCATTTTGCAGATAAAAAATCACAGTCACTCCAATGCGGAGGTCATCACAAGCCCCCGCAAAGGATTCTTTTCCTGCATGTTTTTCTATAGTCACTTCTTCCTGCATGGTGATTCCAGTGCCTCTGAAATACGGAAAATAATATTCCATTTCAAACTGGTTCTTTTCATTATATTCTCCACAAACAGTAATTCCAAAATCACATCCATACATCTTGGAAAGTTCTGTGAATAAATGACCGTTTCTGTCTTCTACCACAATTTTTTCATCATATGTCTGAATCACGTCATTCAAAACTGCGTCTAGCTGTTTTTTATCTTCTATCTCTGAAAATCCAATTGATTTTAAATAACTGTGCAATGATGCACCTCCATCTATTTGCTTGGAATAATTGCTTCCATACCGCCCATATATGGTCTTAATGCCTCTGGAATTTTAACAGAACCATCTACCTGTAAATTATTTTCCAAAAATGCGATCAACATTCTCGGCGGAGCAACTACCGTATTATTCAATGTATGTGCCAGATATTTTCCATCTGGGCCACTGACACGGATACCCAATCTTCTAGCCTGTGCATCCCCAAGGTTTGAACAGCTTCCCACCTCGAAATATTTTTTCTGTCTTGGAGACCATGCTTCTACATCCACAGATTTCACCTTTAAGTCTGCCAGATCTCCTGAACAACATTCTAATGTTCTTACCGGAATATCCAGAGAGCGGAACAAATCTACTGTGTTCTGCCATAACTTATCAAACCACATAGGACTATCCTCTGGCTTACACACAACAATCATTTCCTGTTTTTCAAATTGATGGATTCGGTATACACCTCTTTCCTCAATACCGTGAGCACCTTTTTCCTTACGGAAGCATGGAGAATAGCTGGTTAAAGTTTTTGGAAGTTCTTCCTCTGGTGTAATGGTATCAATAAATTTACCAATCATGGAATGTTCGCTGGTTCCAATGAGATACAAATCCTCTCCTTCAATTTTATACATCATTGCATCCATCTCAGCAAAGCTCATAACACCTGTTACCACCTTGCTGCGAATCATAAAAGGCGGAATACAATACGTAAATCCACGGTTAATCATAAAATCTCTTGCATAAGAGATAACCGCCGAATGGATTCTTGCAATATCTCCCATAAGATAATAAAAACCATTTCCTGCCACTTCTCCAGCGCTAGCAAGGTCAATACCATCAAAACGTTCCATAATGTCTGTGTGATACGGAATTTCAAATTCAGGAACGACTGGCTCTCCATATTTCTGCACTTCCACATTTTCGCTGTCATCTTTTCCAATAGGAACAGATGGGTCAATGATATTTGGAATTGTCATCATAATCGTTTTGATTTTTTCTTCTACTTCTTTTTCTTCTGCTGACAATCTTTCTACTGTTTCTGCATTGGCAGTAACTTTTTTCTTTGCCTCTTCTGCCTCCTCTTTTTTACCTTGTTTCATGAGACCGCCAATCATTTTGGAAATCTTATTTCTCTCTGCTCTTAAAGCTTCTACTTCTTGCTTGATTTCCCTATTTCTCTTATCCAATTCGATCACTTCATCTACCAAAGGCAGTTTGCTGTCCTGAAATTTATTTCTAATATTCTGTTTCACCACTTCTGGGTTTTCTCTTAAAAATCTGATATCTAACATATTCGTTCTCCTTCTTTATTTTTAAATATTTTCTTGACTAAATATATCGAATTCACTTTCCTCAATCCCAAAATTCACCGCTCTTTTTAAAGCTTCAATTTCTTCTCCGCTGAGCATTACATAGGATTCCCCATTTACAATTTCCTTGACATAAAGAAAACAATTTTCACGACTGTGAATAGCATTGAGCAAAAATCCTGTATTTTTTGAGTCTAACATTGCTAACACAAAACTTAATTTGCCTCCCATATCTTCAAAGGCATCGTATTTCACAATGCTATATTTATTCAAGGAAAGTTTCTGCATTTTTTCTAGTTTTTGAATATTTTCTGCATTAAGCTCTGAATTCACTGCCAATTTTTCAATCAAATCAAATTTTCTTTTAAACAGTTTCTCCAGTGATTGCCCGTCCTTTCCTTTCATAAAAAGAGCATATTTTCGATTCAGTCTATTAAGTCCTAAGGATAAATTAAACACACACACTAATAGTATAACCACAACTACCAAAAGCATAAGCAATAATATACCAGAGTAGGACTGAAGACTCTGTATAAATTTATTCATAAGTACATCTGGCTCCTTATCTTACACTTTCCAATAATTCTACAATACGTTCTAATTCATCCTGTGAATAATATTCAATCTCTATTCTTCCTTTATCTTTATTTTTTCTCCGAATAGCCACTTTCGATCCAACAATTCCTTTGATTTTTTCTTCTAATTGCTGATATATCAATTCTAAGGCTGAATCTTCTTTTTTTTCTTGTTTTTTCTCAGTTGGATTCAAAATATCCTTTACTAATTTCTCGGTTTCTCGGACACTAAGCTTTTCATCAAAAACTTTCATTGCAGCCCCATATTGCATCTCTTTGTCCTCAATAGAAAGCAAAGCTCTTGCATGTCCTGTTGAAATCATCTCGTCAATAAGCATCTGCTGTACCCTTTCATCCAGCTTTAAAAGCCGCATGGAATTAGTAACTGCAGTACGACTTTTTGATACTCTCTCTGCAATGGTATCCTGTTTTAAATGGAACTCCTCCATAAGACGTTTAAATGCCGCTGCTTCTTCTATAGGATTAAGGTTTTCCCTCTGTATGTTCTCAATAAGAGAAATTTCTACAGCTTCTTGTTCCGAAAAGTCTTTGATAATAACCGGAACTTCTTTTAATCCTGCCAATTTAGAGGCACGCCAACGTCTTTCCCCTGCAATGATTTCAAAATAATCATCCTTTTTCTGCACTAACAAAGGTTGAAGTACACCAAACTGTTTAATAGATTCTGATAATTCCACTAACCCATCTTCATCAAACTGTTTTCTCGGCTGTTTTCTATTCGGCTCTATTTGCGACATTTTTACAATTAAAACGGTTTCTTCTTTCTTCTCTTCTATGGATTTCTTGCTCTCTTTGTTTTGAGCTGTTTTTTTTGTGGTTGGCCTGGATTTCATAGCAGTCTCACTTATCATCGCATCCAGTCCTCGACCTAATCCTCCTTTTCTTGGCGTCATTCCTCATCCTCCCTACTTAAAACTTCTTCAGCTAAAAGTCGGTAGCTTTCTGCACCTACCGACTTGGTATCATAAATATTAATCGGCATACCATAACTCGGTGCTTCAGCTAAGCGCACATTTCTCGGAATAATGGTTTTATAGATGGATTGATTCAGATTACTTTTTACATTCTCCACAACCTGCAATGATAAATTTGTTCTGGCATCATACATGGTAAATACAACACCTTCCATTACCAATTCTGGATTTAATCTTTCTTGTACAAGTTCAATGGTATGAATAAGCTGAGTAAGTCCTTCCAAAGCATAGTATTCACACTGAATCGGAACCAAAATTGAATTTGCTGTAGTCATAGCATTAATCGTTAAAATATTCAAAGAAGGCGGACAATCCATAATAATAAAATCATAATTATCTTTCACTGTGTCAATCTGATTTTTTAATAAATACTCTCTGCCTTCAACGCCTACTAATTCAATCTCCGCACCTGCTAAATTCACATTGGATGGAATCAAAGAAAGATTTTCGTATACATTTTCTATAATACAATCCTTCAATTCACACTCTCCAACCAATAATTCATATAGCGTTTGCTCTGTGTGATCTTTGTCCACACCAACGCCACTAGTGGTATTTCCCTGCGGGTCAATATCAATCAACAAAACTTTTTGATTTAGTTCTGCTAAACACGCTGACAAATTAATAGCCGTTGTGGATTTTCCCACTCCGCCTTTTTGATTTGCAATTGCAATAATTCTTCCCACGTAAATTTCCCCTTATATTTTTCACTTCTTCTATATTTGGTACAAAACCAATTATAGCACCTTTCCAAATCTATTTCTATAGCAATGTTTCACGTGAAACATTATTTTATGTTTTTTATAAGTACATGAATTATGTTTCACGTGAAACATTTATAACCGTTTTTAATCTTTTCTTGTATAATTTTCTTGTTTGCATTATAATAATAGTATCTTTATAACTATTCTGACATTATAGGAGGTAAGCCGTTATATGAAAAAAAGCAAGCATAAGTTGTTGACTGCAGGCATTCTTTTGTCCTTGGCAACTGGTATTATCTATGTAATTAATCGAATTATTTTTGCCACTGCTGTTTTAAAAAACCTGCTAAAATCTTCTGCTGATAATTATTATGAATGGCGTTTTGGTAAAATCTATTATAGAAAAAAGGGACATGGAACACCTCTCCTTTTAATTCACGATTTAACTGTTTATAGTTCTGCCTATGAATGGAATAAAGTGATTGATGAACTTGCAAAAACTTATACTGTTTATGCCATTGATTTATTAGGATGCGGACGTTCTGAAAAGCCAAGAATCACTTACACAAATTATTTGTATGTTCAGTTAATTACAGACTTTATCAAAAATGTTATTGGCAAAAAAACTGATATTGTAGCAAGTGGATATTCTGGTTCTTTCAGCGTTCTTGCTGGATATAGTGACCCTGATTATATAAATAAGCTAATTCTTATTAATCCTCCATCCTTATCAAGTTTAGGTCGGGTTCCCAGCAAGCGCAGTAAATTACACAAATTCATTTTAGAATTACCTGTTTTTGGAACTTTAATTTATAATATTCGTACCTGTCAAAGCAATATACAACTTTTATTTACTGAAAAGTATTTATATAATCCATTTTCAGTAACCCCAGAAATGGTTGATACTTATTATGAAGCTGCCCACAAAAGCTTTAGCAGTTCAAAATTCTTACTTTCCAGTCTGGTTAGTGGATACACCAACAATAGTATTAACCATGCACTCAGCGAAATCAATCAGAGTATTACTGTTCTTTCTTGTGAAGGAGAAAAGGATTCTGATAAAATTGCAGAATCTTACATGACATGCAATCCAGCAATTGAATCTTGCATTTTAAAACATGCAAAACATTTGCCACAACTAGAAACTCCAGAAAAACTAGTTGAAATTTTAAATATTTACCTTTAAAAAAAGGATAACCATGAATCATCTCAGATTTTTCCTGTATGCTTCATGGTTATCTTTTTAATGTTTCACGTGAAACATCTTATTTCTTCCATTCTGCAATCACGCTATCAAATGATTCCAGCATTTCTCTTACTTTCATTTTATTTACTAACATTTTGTTTCCTTTAGAATCAACTACTAAATAGAAATTCGTATCATACGAATAATAATCTACCGTTACTTTCATTCCTCCTTCTTTTTCAAAAATAATTGTCATTTTGGAAGCATTGTTCGTTTCTGCCTCATTGCTTCTACTTTGCAATTCCATACTGGTCACTTTTGAGAAAAATTCTGAAAATACTGTTTTATCAACTTCCTTATCATTTAAGTAATATTTATGCTCTGATTCTTCCTCCGTTTTTGTTGCTACGTATGTTTCATTATTTCTTACAAAAGTTACCTTGTCTAAATCTGCAAACGAATAATCTGCAACTAAAGAGCCCACCAAATCTTCTTCGCTGATTGTCATGATATTTTCAGCCATAGACGCTGATATTGTATAAATATACTTTCCATCTTTTAGCATGGCATAATAATCACCATTCTCATCTTGTTTTCCAATATAAAACACACCACTCTTAGTTGCTTTGGTCTCTTCTGATGACTCTTCATCTATAGTTTCTGTTACTTCATATTCAACACTCACGCTAATCGGAGAATCTAAACCATAAGCAGACAAGTTATTTTTATCATAAGAAACAAATTCTTGCCATGTTATTCCGCTATAGTTTCCCATAAGGCTGCTGACTTTTCCACTATCTACTGCAACAGAACTCATATTCTTTTCATTCTGAATCTCCTCATATGTCCATCCTGTTTCTGATGTTTCATCTTTTTTGATTCTTGTGACAGAACCATCCTTATCTATTTCCACTTTTTGAATAGCTGCAGATGAAAGAGTCGGAATTTCTTCTTTTTCTGCTAAATCCTTAATCTCAACAGAGAACTTCTGTTTTAGGGTTGAATCCACCAAGTAAACCGACTTTTCTCCATCTTTCTTTATATAGCAGCCATCTACAGCCTCATTATCATCACCAAACTCCAGCAAAACGGACTTTCCATTTTTATCTTGAATAGTAATCTTTATCTCCGGATTATCCAAACCATATTCTGCTAAAGCTTCTGGTTTTTCAATTTCCCTGGAAGATTCAATAGAAGTCACATTTGATACAAACTCCAATACAGAAGATTCACTAAGAGGAAACTCCTCATCCTCTGCATAACTCCACGTATCATTTTCATGTAAAAAAGTATAACTATTTCCGTTATATTCTAGCTTTATCTGGGCAATCTCTGCTGCATCCGTCTGAAAAACCGTTTTAGTAGCTGTATCTGTCTCTGTTTCCTCTTCACTCAAATTAAGTGATTTCAGCACAAAATACAGTGCAGAAAAAAGCACGAGAACCATCAGCCCAATGATGAACCCTTTTTTCCTTTTTTCCATATTACTGTTTTCTCCTCTTTATCCATATTCCAAATCCTAAAATCAAGACACCAACTGGAATTACCGCTGTTACAAAAATGCTCCAAAAATGAACATCTGCTGCTGGAATGGTTAAGCTGGTAGTATCATAAGACTTTGTTGGAATAGAAACCACATTTACATCATCTGTATTACACATCCAGCCAAGAGAAGCTGACAACAGTTCATAATTTGTGCCTGATACCATAGCATTCATAGAATCATTAAAAATAGATTGAGATGCAAAATAAACAATTTGTGTTTCTTTTTGTTCACTAATCTCTTCTGTTATCATAACTCCCAAATCAAACGGACCGGAAATATCTCCTTCTTCTTTTTCAGCGGTTTCCATATTTTCCAAATCGGTTTTCGAGTACGCGCTATCTGAAGTTTTAAGAATACTATTAATTTCCAATGTATCTCTTGCGCCTTCAACTTTCTGAATTCCTTGTGAAAGAGCAGTAAGTACGTAACGGCTTTCAGAGGATAATTCACCTGTTATTTCATTACTTTCTATGTTTGGAAGCAGATAATACGGGTTTTGAGATACATGGTGATTAGAATCACCTTCAAATACAATTCCATCTACTGCTTGAACACCGTAATTTTCCAAAACCCTATTAAAATTAGTCATATCTTTGTCTGTATAATTAGATACAATCAACGCCTTACCGCCATGTTCCAGGTAGTCAATAATTTTATCCGCCTCACTCTCAGTTAAATCTGTTGCCGGAGCAAAAACAAAAAGACATTCTGCATCTTCTGGTACCATTTCTTCTGTTAAAAGATTCAGACTCTGAATTTCAATATTGGCTTTCTGAATGGTTTCCTTCATGGTTTCACTCATAGTACTCTCTTCATGTCCTTCCAGTGTATAGAGAATTGGCATATCTTCTGAAACCACATAATTCAGAGCACTGGTTAGCTGACCTTCTCCATCAAATCCGGTAACTTGTTGGGAATACGTATTGTAATCAATAGTTGTTTCATACATATCTGAATAATTCACTACTTTACTTTTATCTCCACAAACTACAATGACGCTATTATTGCTAATATTATCTTCCGTATACTGTGATACAAAAGTAGGATTTACAGCAGGATCTTTTTGTTCCACCTGAACATATTTACTTCCCTCCTCATATTTTTCCAACAGCTTCTGTATCTCACTGCTCTCCGTACCTTCTTGTGCAATAAAGTACATTTTTACATCTTTATTCAATCCCTTTAAAATTTTTTCTGTCTGTTCTCCAATGGTATAAAGCTTCTGACTACTCAAATCAATTTCTCGGTATTTAGAAGGCAATTCCTGTATTGCCATATTAAAAATAACTACACTGGCAATCACAATTCCAGTTATTGCCATGCTATAAGAACTATGTTTTAATCTCGTTTTATTTTTCTTTCTATTTTCCCGTGTCCCTGCAAGCATTTCCTTGAAATTTATCTTACTCTTTAAATTTATTTTCTTCATATCTGCATTCCTTTCCCTTGATTTTTTTAGCTCCAACGTCTTTTCTGAATACACTGAATGGTTAAAAAAACAAAAATACAGATAACGGAAAGCATATAAATAATACCCGTAATGTCTAAAATACCGCCTACGAAATTGTCAAAATGATTTGCAATAGCCAGTAATCCCAGTACCTTTTGAATGAGTCCGGAAAAAAGTGAGGATTTTACAAAATAAAGAAGCAAAACAACTGCTCCCATTCCAACTCCGATTACAGAAGAGAGCAATACATCTTTTGTCATTTGATAAATTACAAGAGCCAAAAGAACCGCAAGAACCAAAACTGCCAACATAGAACTTAAAGCTGTATCGGAAAAGAAACTTTCAATTCCTTCCATTACAAAACTACAAAACAACACACCAAAGGTAAGAACAGCTGCAATAACCTGACTCTCTGTTACAGAAGAGAGAAATAAACCCACTGCAATCTGTGCGCATCCTAAAAAGAAAAATCCCAGAATCGCCGTATACGCCATAGCATAAGACACGGTTCCATATCGCCCCATAATCAGTGGATAGATAGATGCAATGATAATGGGAATTGCATAAATGGTAATCATACTTAAATATTTTCCAAGAACAACTTTCCACACAGACACTGGTGCTGTAAGAAGAAGTTGATCTGTCCTATTTCTTTTCTCTTCTGCTAAAATTCTCATAGTAAGTACCGGAGTAATAATTAAGAATAAGAAGGTTACAGCACTTAATGTAACACCAAAATCAGGACTGGCATATTGCAAATTATAAGCTGTGAAATAAATTCCCAAAATCAATAAAATAAAAGCTATAAATACATATCCTGCCATGGATGTAAGATAACTTCTTAATTCTTTTTTATAAATTGCCAGCATAACTTATGCTTCTCCTTCCTCATTCTTATTTTCTGTTTTTTTAGTTTCTTGATTATTTTCATCCACTTCAAAAATTTCCGACTCAATTTCCACTTGTCTTTCTTTTTCTGCATCATCTGTAAGTTTTAAAAATACTTCCTCCAGACTCATATTACTGGACTGCATTTTCAAAATGGGGCATTTCACCTCTGCAAGTGCAAAAAAGATATTCTCGCGCATATCCATGTCACCAGATAGTTTAATGGTAAAATCACAGGCGCCTTTCACAAGAGAATCATGATAAATTACTTCCTGAATATTCTCTACCATATCCAAAGCCTTCCTAATTTCTGATTCCTGCCCCTTCACTGTAATTTCCAGAGAATTTGTTCCTGACATAACTTTCCCTAGATTTTCTGGTGTATCACTGGCTACTAATCTTCCTTTATCTATAATTAGTACCTGATCACATACCGCACTAACTTCTGACAAAATATGAGAACTTAAGATAACCGTATGTTTTCTTCCCAGATTTTTTATCAAATCTCTAATTTCTATAATCTGTTTTGGATCCAGACCAACGGTAGGTTCGTCCAGAATAATAATTTCCGGATATCCTAAAAGAGCTTGCGCTAATCCAACTCTTTGTCTATATCCTTTAGAAAGATTTTTAATTAATCTATATTTAACTTCTGTCACCTTTGTAGTTGACATAACTTCTTCTATGTTTGATTTTCTCTTTTCTTTTGAAATGCCCTTTAACTCTGCTGCAAAACTCAGATATTCCTGTACTGTCATATCCAGATACAAAGGCGGAATTTCTGGGAGATATCCAATTTTTTTCTTTGCCACCTCAGGTTCCTCCAGAATATTATGTCCATCAATCATAATTTCACCTTCTGTGGACGCAATATATCCTGTAATCATATTCATGGTTGTAGATTTTCCTGCTCCATTTGGACCCAGAAATCCATAAATTTTTCCTTTTTCTACTGTAAAATTCAAGTGATTCACAGCTACATGATTTCCATACTTTTTCACAAGATTTCTTACTTCAATCAAAACATTCCCTCCTTTAAAATTCTATGATGTCAGCGTCAAAGGGTCTTTTTGACCCTCACACCATTTTATGGAAAAAATGTGATAAAAATTAGATAAGTATGTGTTTTTTTTGTGAAAAAGAGCCTGAAAGCTGCTTTTTGATATTTTCTATCAATGCACAGCCTCAGGCTCTTTTCTTTTATTCTCTTTTACAAAATTGGTTCTTTTGTTGGTGTACCTGCTTTTCTTGGGTACTGCTTTGGTGTTTTTTTCTTCTTTTCAATAACCACAAGAGTTCTCTCCATATCCGTTCCATAAAGTTGGAAATCCTCTGCACTCTTTACCTTCCCCCCCAGTACAGAAATGGCCTTAGAAGCCTCTGTAAGCTCTTCCTGTGCCTTTCCTGACTTATAGGAGATAAAGTATCCACCTTCTCTTACATAGGGCATACAAAGTTCACACAGAGCTGCTAGACGAGATACTGCCCTTGATACACTTAAATCATACTGTTCTCTATGTTCTACCTTTCTTGCCCCATCTTCTGCTCTTCCATGCACAGTATAAATGCCTTCCAGCTTTAATTCCCCTATCACCGTATCCAAGAAATTTAGTCTCTTCTTCAAAGAATCAAGCAATGTAATTTGCAAATGTGGAAAAGCAATTTTCAAAGGAATCCCTGGAAAACCAGCTCCAGTTCCCACATCAATGCAAGTATGAATCTTACCCATGTCAATTGCCTTCACAATAGACAAACTATCCAGAAAATGCTTTGTGAGCACTTCTTGAAGCTCTGTAATCCCCGTAAGATTCATCACCTTATTCCATTCCACCAGCAATTCATAATACCTGATAAACTGCTCCTTTTGAGTTTCTGTAAGAGCAATTCCGTAGGCTGCACATCCTTCTTCTAAAACCTTCAAATCATATGTCATATCTATCTCCTTCTATAGGATTCCATATACACAAGTAACACAGAAATATCTGCTGGGGAAATCCCTGCAATCCTGGACGCCTGACCAACAGAAACCGGTCTATATGCCTTCAATTTCTGTTTTGCTTCTATACGAAGTCCGCTAATCTCATCATAATCCAGTGTCTCTGGCAATCTCTTAGTTTCCAGTTTTTTGAACCCTTCTACCTGCTTTAACTGCCTCTTAATATAACCATCGTACTTGATATTAATGTTTACCTGTTCTCTTACATCATCTGGCAATTCTGGTCTTTTTTTATCTAAAGAAGCCACAAGATCGTAAGATAATTCCGGTCTTCGGATTAAATCTGCCAGAGAAATTCCATTCTTCAAAAGCGTACTTCCATATCTTTCTAAAAGCTGCTGAACCTCTGGAACTGCCCCTACATGAACATGCTCCATTCGCTCTACTTCTTCCTTAATCTTCTCTTCTTTCCATTGTATATAATCATACTGCTCTTGTGTTATAAGCCCTACTTCATATCCTTTTTTCCGTAGCCTTAAATCTGCATTATCTTGCCTTAAAAGTAGCCTATATTCAGCCCGACTAGTCATCATTCTATATGGTTCATGGTTTTCTTTTGTCACTAAATCATCAATTAAAACACCAATATAAGACTCTGAACGATCCAGAATTAATTGCTCTTTTCCTAGCATTTTCATCGCTGCATTGATACCTGCTACAAGTCCCTGTGCCGCCGCTTCTTCGTATCCTGAACTTCCATTAAACTGTCCACCAGAGAACAATCCTTTGATATTTTTAAATTCTAAAGTTGGATATAACTGTCTTGCATTAATACAATCATACTCAATAGCATAGGCATTTCTCACAATTTTTACATGCTCTAATCCCTTCACAGAACGATACATTTCATACTGTACATCCTCTGGTAAAGAACTTGACATACCGCCTACATACATCTCATTTGTGTCTAATCCTTCCGGTTCAATAAACACCTGATGACGATTTTTATCTGCGAATTTTACCACTTTATCTTCAATGGATGGACAATATCTTGGTCCTGTTCCTTCTATCATTCCGGAGTATAAAGGAGAGCGATCCAGGTTTTCTCTAATAATTTCATGAGTCCTCTCATTGGTATAAGTTAACCAGCAGGATGCCTGTTCAATCTGTACATCTTCCGGATTGGTAGAGAAGGAAAATGGTACAACTTTTTCATCTCCAAACTGCTCCTCCATCTTAGAAAAATCTACGCTTCTTTTATCAATTCGAGCAGGTGTTCCTGTTTTAAAACGATACATTTCTACACCTAATTTTTTCAAAGATTCTGTCAGATAATTAGCTGCCTGTAGTCCATTTGGCCCTGTATAATTACTAATATCACCATAAATACATCTGGCTTTTAAGTAGGTTCCCGTACACAAAACTACTGCTTTTGCATGATAAATAGCTCCAGAAAAAGTCTGAACACCTGTGACAATGCCCTCTTCTGCCAGTATCTCTGTTACCTCTGCCTGGCGGATCGTAAGATGTTCTGTATTCTCCAATGTTCTTCTCATTTCTCTGGTATAAGCCTGCTTATCAGCCTGAGCCCTAAGAGAGTGTACTGCTGGTCCTTTGGACACATTAAGCATTTTTGACTGAATAAAAGTCTTATCAATATTCTTTCCCATCTCTCCACCAAGGGCATCAATTTCCCTTACCAGATGACCTTTTGATGTTCCTCCTATATTGGGATTACAGGGCATAAGGGCAATACTATCCACACTTACTGTAAACATAATCGTTTCCAATCCCAGACGAGCACAGGCCAAAGCTGCTTCACACCCTGCATGACCAGCGCCTACCACAGCCACATCATATGTTTCCTCTAATACATTCATTTTCCTTGGCTTCCTTTCTTTGTTATTTTCCAGTACAGAATTTAGAAAAAATTTCATTCACTAAATCTTCACCAACAGCCTCACCAATAATGCTTCCAAGAGCCTCATAAGCATTCATTAAATCAATAGAATAAAAATCCTCAGGCATTCCTATATCAATGCTTTCCTCCACCAAAAGAATGCTCTTTTTTGCCTCCTCAAGTGCTGCTTTATGACGCATATTTGTAATATAAACTTCATCATTAAAAGTAAGATTTCCTGCAAAAAACAACTCTTTAATCTGCTGTTCTAAGCAGTCAATTCCTTCTTCTTCTTTTGCAGATATAGATACAATAGGATGCTCAACTAATGCTTTTAAATCCTCTTCCTGCACCATTTGTTCCAAGTCTGTTTTATTAAGAATTACCACTGCTTTTTTGTCTCTTAAAAGCTCTATAATCTCTTTGTCATTCTCATCCAAAGGAATCGAAGCATCCACCACATAAAGGATTAAATCTGCATCTTTTGCATTTTCAATAGCCTTTCCTACTCCAATTTTTTCTACTATATCCTCTGTATTACGAATCCCTGCTGTGTCCATCATACGAAGGGAAATTCCATGGAGTACAATGGTCTCCTCCAGAATATCTCTAGTAGTTCCTGCAATGTCTGTAACAATGGCTCTTTCCTCTCCCACAAGGGTATTTAACAACGAAGATTTTCCTGCATTTGGCTTTCCAACAATTACTGTTTTGATACCTTCTTTCATAAGTTTTCCTTCTCTTACGGTATCCAAAAGACGGTCTAGTTTTCCTTTTATGACCTCTGTTTCAGCTTTTAATTCTTCTCCATATCCATCAATACTAATATGTTCTGGATCGTCTAATGCAGACTCAATATACGCAATCTGGTAAATAATTTGCTCTCTAATTTCACGAATAATTCTCTGTATATTACCTCTTAACTGGCTTACAGAACTTTTCAATGCATACTCATTTTGTGCGTTAATCACATCAATTACGGCTTCCGCCTGAGATAAATCGATTCGTCCATTTAAAAAAGCCCGTTTCGTAAATTCTCCTGGTTCTGCTGGTCTCGCACCATATTTTATCACTGTTTCCAGCACTCTTTTCATGGCCAGAACACCACCATGGCAATCAATTTCCACAGTATCTTCCCCTGTATAGCTTCTGGGTCCATCCATAACCATAACTAAAACTTCATCAATTAGTTCTTCTCCATCCCATATAAAACCATAATTTATAGTGTGGGAAGATACTTCTTCAATCCTTTTATTTCCGCCTTTTGAGCGATATATTTTTCCTGCAATATTCCTGCTTTCTGGTCCGCTGATTCGTATAATTCCGATGCCGGATGCAGTCATGGCTGTAGCTACCGCAGCAATGGTATCCTTCATATACTTCTCCTTTTTTTCCAAATATGAAAAAATTCCAGGCAAAAGCGCGCAAAGGATTTCCCTATTATTCACGCTTTCACCTAGAATAATCTGTTACATTGTTTCTTCTTTTATCTGTTTTTCAACTTTACAACTACGTGACGGTATGGCTCATTTCCTTCACTATAAGTTTCTACATAACGGTTTCCCTGAAGTGCAGAATGAATAATTCTTCTTTCATATGGATTCATAGGCTCCAGAGACACTGTTTTTCTGGTTTTTCTCACTTTATATGCAATGCTTCTAGCCAAATTTTCCAGTGTTTCTTTTCTTCTGTTTCTGTAGTCCTCTGTATCCAGTTTTACACGAACATAGCCCTGTCTGCCCTTGTTTACTACTAGGCTTGTAAGGTACTGCAGTGAATCCAGAGTCTGTCCTCTCTTCCCAATGAGGATACCCATGTCCTGTCCTACAAATTCAATATCCAGATTTCCCTCTGCTGCTTTGTAGTCCATTTTAATTTCCACTTCCAGCTCCATTGCCTTAAATACACCGCTTAAAAATTTCTCAGCCTCTGCCTTCATCTCAGCAATTTCTTCTGGACTTCTTTCCACAACTTTTCTCTCTTCTTTTGGCTGCTCTGGTTCTACTTTAACTTCTTTTTTTACTTCTTTTTTGGGCTCTTTTTTGATTTCTTTTTTAACTTCTTTTCGTACTTCCTTTTTCACTGCCTTAGGTTCTTCTTTAACCGTAGGCTCCTCTACAGACTGTATGGTTTCTTTTTTCCTAGCTTTGATAATTGCCGGTTTGGAACCAAAGCCTAAAAAGCCTGCTTTTCCTTCAGAAATCACTTCTATTTCAAGGTTTTCACTAAATGTCTCAAACTCAAGACTTGCCTTTGTAATTGCTTCGTCTACTGTTTTCGCTGAAAACTCTCTGAATTCCATATTTTTTCCCCCTTACTTTTATTTCTTTTTTCCTTTGTTCTTCTCATCAAACGCTGCTACCATATTTGCCTTTGATGCCAGACTTCCTGGTTTTGTCTTAGGAACAGAAGCTTGATATCCAGAGGTATTCTGAACAGAATTACTTCTCTCTGTAATGGTTTTTCTCTGAGGCTCCTGGATATTGCGCACATTCATCTTGGCATATTCACTGATATTCTGAGAGGTAACACCTCTTTTTGCTCTCTTCTTATCCATTTTCGCCTTATTCTGTTTAATGAACTGTTCCATATCCATGTTATTTAAATGTCTGTTAATGATTAACTGCTGCACACTTCTAATAACGGCACCAATAATCCAGTAAATACCAATACCAACAGGGAAAGTAAAGCAGATAAACGCTGTAAACAATGGCATAAAGAGGTTCATACTCTTCATGGTTGCTTCCATCTGGGAATTTCCACCATTTTTATCATTGCCTGCTGCAGATGGCATTAACTTCATGTTTAACACCTGTGTACCCCAAGCTAACACTGGAATTAAAACAGCTGCTAAAATCAGCAAATACTGATGTGTAGACCATCCAGACTGAATCAATGCCCATGGATTATCCGCAATATTCAGTCCCAAAAAATTCTGCATTGGCTGAAGCTTATCTGCTGTTTGTTCCAAAATGTTTGCAAATCCTTGAAATTTATCTACATCTGCCAGTTTGTCCCACTGAGAAGGAGACAGTGCATACAAAAAGTCAATTACCTGATTGTTGCTGATTTCTCCGGATAATGGAATATAGGCATTCTTAATTCCATTGTCCTGCACAAATTTCTGAATAATTTCAGAAAAACCACTAACCTGTGTAATATGTGTTACTGCAGAATCAAATACATGCTTCATTCCTCCAATGTATCCAGGAATCTTAATAATAACCTGATACAAAGCAAAGAAAATAGGCATCTGAATTAACATCTGCAGACAGCTTCCTGTAGGAGAAACACCATATTTTTCATAAAGTGCCATGGTCTCTTCCTGCATTTTCATTTGAGAAGCCTGATCTTTTTTCCCTCTATACTTCTTCTGAATACTCTGCAGCTCTGGATTCATAACTGCATTCATTTTTGCAAACTTCTGCTGCTTAATCTGCAGCGGAGTCATAAAGGCATAAATAATCACTGTAAAAATAATGATACATAAACCTAAATTATGAACTCCAATACTATAAATGCCATTCATCAGCCAGCCCATGACTTCGGCTACCCAATTTACGATTGGCATTGTACTTTTCGTTAGTAATACACCCAAATCTGTATCCTCCTTCTTACTTTGTCACCTCATATATTCTATTTTCTACGGTACAGGGTCATAGCCTCCCTTTGAAAAGGGATTACATCTCAGAATTCTCCATGCAGCCAGAATACTGCCTTTGAACGCGCCATATTTCTCAATAGCTTCTAATCCGTACTGAGAGCACGTAGGTATATAAGGACAACGTGTACTCTTGAGAGGGGACAAATACTTCTGATAAAGTCTGATTAATTTAATCAATATCTTCTTCATGCTTCTTTTCGTTCTCTTCACTTTTCATAACTTTATGGAGTTTCCCTAAGTGAAGCAGGGCACTCTCCATAGAATGGAATCCCTGTTCTTTTCCATTCACTCTGACAATAACTACAATATCATATCCACAACAAAATGTTTCCTCATTGAGGCGGTAACTTTCTCTAATTAATCTGGTCAAATGATGTCTTACTACACTGTTACCTACTTTTTTACTTACGGATATCCCTATTCTGTTACGACCCAACTGGTTCTTTAAACAATACATAACCAGATAACGATTTGCATATGATGTTCCTCTTCTGTAGACCTGTTGAAAATCGCTGTTTTTCTTTAATGATTCCGAATATTTCATACTCTATCCTTTTCGCAAAGAGAAGAAAAAGACCACAAATCTGCGGTCTTAAACTGTAATCTTTTTCTCTTAAGCTGACAATTTTTTTCTTCCTTTAGCTCTTCTAGCAGCTAAAACTTTTCTTCCGCCAGCACTGCTCATTCTAGCTCTGAATCCATGAACTTTGGATCTCTGTCTTTTCTTAGGCTGAAATGTCATTTTCATATTCAAGGCACCTCCCTTATATTATATGGACATCTTCCGAATATTTTTATTTCAGATGTCACTTCTAGTTATGCATGATAGAAAACATCATTTCAATTATATTCACAAACCCTAGTCTCGTCAAGCATTTCTTTCATTTTCATCCCTTTTTTCAGCTATTTTCCATCTGTTTTTGCTATCCACAGCCTGTACACATCCTTTTTGTGGATTTCTGCCATTAACTATTTTTATCCATTTTCTTATACACATAGTTATTCACATTTTTTCAGCCTCGTCTGTTTATCCACAAAATGTGGATAATATGTGGATAACTTCCCCCATATATTCATATTCTTTCTCCACTTTTTCCAAAAAATCCTTATTTTTCAACGGTTTTCGACCTGTGGATAGTGTTTTTTTCCTTATGCACATTACTCACATTTCATGTTTTCCACATACGAACTCCACCTATTCCTCCTCACTATCCACACTCTTTTTTCCACATACTCACATTCCTTATTTTTTTGTTATCTTTTTAACATATATTTAAAATCTCTACTTATATATAATAGCTATGATATACTTATCCACATAACCACATACTTCTCTTCCGAAATTTTCATAAGATTTCCACCGGCTTTCTTTAATTTTTCATTGCTTAAAAACCGTTTTTATTATATTATAT
>ENA-ORMO01001431-ORMO01001431.1-human-gut-metagenome-genome-assembly--contig:-NODE-1431-length-25448-cov-2.951246_pt1 | contig 25448 bp, 15 predicted proteins | sample MGYA00242106_ERZ509001 | MGnify/ENA primary metagenome ERZ509001 (study PRJEB26280, sample SAMEA2338736) | human gut metagenome | biome: human gut; feature: human-associated habitat; material: faeces...
CTTTTGCTGATGGGGAACATCCGGCTGTCCGGCTCCACTCCATAGAGCTGCTTGAGGTAGTCCTGCAACTCATCACAGAGGAACTGCGGCATCTGGATCACGCGGTTACTCTTGGGTGTTTTAGGCGTAGTGATCACATCCTGCTTATTGAGCCGCTGGTAAGACTTATTGATGGTGACGGTGCGCTTTTCAAAGTCAAAATCTGCCGGGGTCAGGGCCAGCAGCTCTCCCTCACGGACACCGCACCAGTACAATACCTCAAAGGCGTAGAAGGACAACGGCTTATCCATCATGGCTTCGGAAAATCTGGTGTACTCCTCTCGGGTCCAGAACAGCATCTCCTTTCGTTCCTCCGTCCCCATGTTGCCCGCCTGCCGGGCTGGATTGATATTCAGACCGTAAAATCGGGCAGCATGGTTGAAAATGGCGCTAAGTTGATTGTGAACTGTCTTCAGGTAAGTTTTCGACAGAGGTTTGCCGTGGCAGTCCCTCAGCTCCCGAATTTCATTTTGCCAACGGATAATGTCCTTTGCTGTGATCTCCGAGAGTTTTCGATTTGCAAAATAGGGGAGGATCTTTTTCTTGATGATACTCTCCTTGGTGAGCCAGGTATTGAGTTTCAGCTTGGGTTTAATGTCCTTCTCATAGAGAGCAACAAAACTCTCAAAGGTCATGTTCACATCAGCCTGTTTTTCCATCAGGAACTCCCGTTCCCATTCCAGCGCTTCTCGCTTGGTGGCAAAGCCGCGCTTGAGCTTCTGCTGGCGTTCACCCTTCCAATCGGTGTAGCGAAATTGAACATACCAGGTGCCATTGTCCTTATTTTTGAACGCTGCCATAATTATTTCTCCTTCCTTTCTGTCTCAGATCTTGTACCATAGAATTTCTCGTGGAAAAACTTTCGGTCAATTCGCCCGGCAATGGTGATGCAGCCGGTTTTAGCCAGTTCCTCATTCATCTGTCGAATGATCCTATAGGCAAAGGGGATGGAGATCCCCAACTCCTCTGCCACTTCGTTGACACGCATAAAAATCTGATTAGCCATAATAAATACCTTCCTTTCTTTGTTGATCGTTTCTGCCTGCTAATTTTGTTTTTCATAAAGACCTCCTCACTTGCTACTGCCACTTTTTTCTCAGTTGTATAACTAAAAAGCTGGCGTAATATTTTTTGCGCTTCGTTATCTAAGCTTGTTTGCTTAGCGTTCTTATGATACTATACATATAAGCTTAGTTCAAGTGTTTTGAAAGAAATATTATTAAATAAATTTGCTTAGATTATCTTGACAAAACTAAGCAAATATGCTATGTTTCAAATAAGGACAATCATAGATTGGAGTTGGTTACATGGCGATTGGTGAACGAATTCACTTTTTCCGTCTCCTGCGGGGGATGACACAAAAATATCTCGGCATGTCACTGGGCTTCCCGGAGAAGTCTGCTGATGTGCGCCTTGCACAGTACGAAACAGGATCAAGAACCCCAAAGGCAGACCTGACCGCTGCCCTGGCTGAGGTACTGGATGTTTCACCCTGTGCGCTTTCTGTCCCGGACATAGACTCCTATGTAGGGCTCATGCACACCCTGTTTACCCTTGAGGACAACTACGGGCTCAAGATCAGCGAGACGGATGGAGAAGTCTGCTTGAAGGTTGATGCGCGGAAGAGCAAGGACGCCGCCCGGCTGCACGAAATGCTCTGCTCCTGGCAACAGGTTGCTGCCATGTTGGAGGCAGGTGAGATCTCCAAAGAGGATTACGACAAGTGGCGCTACCACTACCCTGAGTTTGACAAGGCTCAGAACTATGTGAAGGTGCCGCCCCAGGATTTCGCTTGATCATCTCACTTGTAGGCCATGAGAGGGGCCGTTTGTTGCACAGGACAATAATAAAAAGAAAAAGAGAGCTAACTGACTAATCAAAATCAGTTAGCTCTCTTTTTATGAATAATGAAAAAATGTTGCCATTTCGTTGCCACAGAGGGCATCAAACCTTAGAAAACCCAGTTATTCCGGGCTTTTTCCGGCCTCTGAAATCATTCCCACTCGATAGTTGCGGGTGGTTTGGAAGTGATATCGTACACAATACGATTTACATGTTTTACTTCATTTACGATTCTGACAGAGATACGATCCAATACATCATAAGGGATTCTTGCCCAGTCAGCTGTCATAAAGTCAGTTGTTGTTACACCACGCAGAGCGATGGTATAGTCATATGTTCTGAAGTCACCCATAACACCAACAGAACGCACATCGGTAATTACCGCAAAGTACTGGTTGATGCTTCTGTCCAGACCTGCTTTTGCAATTTCTTCACGGAAGATTGCATCTGCTTCTCTCAGGATTTCCAGTTTATCTTCTGTTACTTCGCCGATAACACGGATACCCAGACCGGGGCCAGGGAAAGGCTGACGCCATACCATATGTTCAGGCAGACCCAGTTCCAGACCCATCTGACGTACTTCGTCTTTGAACAGCAGGCGCAGGGGTTCGATCAGTTCTTCAAAATCTACAACGGAAGGCAGACCACCTACGTTATGGTGAGATTTGATGACAGCAGAATCACCCAGACCGCTTTCGATTACGTCAGGATAAATTGTACCCTGTACCAGGAAATCTACTTTACCGATCTTCTTCGCTTCATCTTCAAACACACGGATGAATTCTTCACCAATGGTTTTTCTCTTTGTTTCGGGATCTGTAACGCCTTTCAGCTTGCTCAGGAAACGTTCCTGCGCATTTGCTCTTACGAAATGAGAATCGAACATGTTCGCAAATGCTGCTTCAACTTCGTCCCCTTCATTTTTACGCATCAGACCATGGTCAACAAATACGCATGTCAGCTGTTTGCCAATTGCTTTGGAAACCAGAGCAGCTACTACACTGGAGTCAACGCCGCCAGACAGTGCACACAGTGCTTTGCCGTCGCCAACCTGTTCTCTGATTTTCTGAATCTGGTCTTCGATATAGTTTGTCATTGTCCAGTCGCCGCTGCATCCGCAAACTTCATACAGGAAGTTGTGGATCATGTTGGTACCCTTGGGTGTATGGTTTACTTCAGGGTGGAACTGTACACCATAGAAGCCTTTTTCAGGGCATTCGATAGCTGCTGCAGGACATGTTGCTGTTTTACCGATAATACGGAAGCCTTCAGGCAGTTCTGTAACGAAGTCTGTATGGCTCATCCAGCAGATTTCTTTTTCATCAATGCCTTTCATCAGTTTGCTTTCTGTATTGAAAGTAACTTCTGTTTTGCCGTATTCGCTCTTTTCATTTGCATTACCTACTTTACCGCCCAGTGTATAAGCCATCAGCTGGCAGCCATAGCAGATGCCCAGCACAGGTACGCCCAGTTCGAAAATTGCAGGGTCGCAATGAGGGGATTTTTCGTCATAAACGCTGTTGGGACCCCCTGTAAAGATAATCCCTTTGGGATTTTTTGCCTTGATTTCCTCGATGGGTTTATTCCAAGGCATGATTTCACAGTAAACGTGATGTTCTCTGACACGTCTGGCAATCAACTGATTATACTGACCGCCAAAATCCAGAATAATAATCATTTCACGGTTCATTGTCTTCCTCCATATCTCTTGTTTCTAAAGGTTCACGCTTTATCAAGAAAAGCCGCCGCTGCGAACGACGACCTGCCTGATTTCATATTATCATAGCCAAAAGCTATTGACAAGTAAAAACCACATATTTCCCATGTCTTTTCGCAAAACGAATAAAATCTGTCCCAACATTTGGATTCCTTTTTATTCTTTTGACAAGGCATTCTGATTCCATTGCAAGTGGCAAGTCTATTGTTTTATTTAAAAGTCTTCCTGCATATCATACAGGGTTATTCTGATGAAATACATTTTTCTTTAGAACCAACCTCCGCCAAAACAGAGGTTGGCCAACTATTTTTCAAGATTCTTTTACCAAAGCTTTCATCATATTTTCAGCAAATGCAGATGCTTTTTTCTGAATATCCTCTACTTCCAAGATACTTGCTGGATTATTGGCAGTTTCCAACATTGCAAAATAAGGAGGCAGCCGGAATGTTTTGTTCATGCTCATGGCACTGATCACCTGTTCCGCAACAATATTTCCGCCGCTGTATCCTGATACAACCAGTGCAAAAATACTTTTTTCGTAGAATTGATTTTTACGGAATAACGCTGTCAAACGATTGATGAAAGCAGTCAAATTGGCACTGAGTGCATCATTATAATTGGGACAAAGCAATACAACTGCGTCACATGCCTCAATGGCAGGATACACCTGCTCCACAATGACCCCGCCATAATAACAGCTGGATTTTTCACTGAAATGCATACACATTTTAAATGGACATCCGGAGCAATCGTGTACCGTACCGTTACGCAGAGAAATTTCCGTAATTTTGCAATGATGCAGATCTTTTTTGATCATGTCCCAAAGCATGGAAGTATTGGAAGTTTTGTGATTGCTGGCATGGAGTACCAGAATATTGGTTTCTTTCTTTGGATTTGGTGTAAAATCTATAAGCTGTGCCACCAAACGCTTAGCCGCTGCCTGATATGCGCCCATATTGTCCAAATCCTGCTGCATTGCCTGAATATTGAAATTCTGCAAGGAACCTGTGCCCTCTACCATGCCTCTGCCAGGAAAAGCACAGCCGCAGGCATTGGCTGTAAACATCAATTCCCGCGCCACAGACTTAGTATACAATTCACTTTCTCCATCCACCAAAATGGAACCTACACAACCTTTCAGCATATCCGGATGCAGACGCATATGCTTCAAACAGCGGAAGTATTCCAGATTAATGCCGGAAACACCCAAGGGAATGGCAAAAAGCAGTCTTTTTCCTTCCAAGGAATGAAAATCCTCCAGTCGACGAATGACAGTGCAATCATATAAACCATAGATTTCTTCCAATAGCTTTTCCAGTCGTTTTGTTCTTCTGGAATCTTCACATTGTGGATACACAACAGTCAACATTTGCTTCATCGAATCATCTCCAGTCCATCATAAGCTTTTTGGATTCTTTGGAATAATGCATCTGGCAAGGGCAAAGATTCAATTTCCACGCCCAATGTCGTTCTGTTTTTACTGCCCATATAAACACCATTCAGGAAATTGGAGCTGTAATGCCATTCTCCGCGCAGTGTCAGCAGCAATGAAATAGCAGCTGAGGAAATAGCAGGTGCTACATATGGTTTGAAGCCCAGTTCACGCATACGCAGGTTGGCTTCGATAGCAAGTTTTGTCAAAGCTTTGGATCTTTCATCGTCATAGTGATCAACGCTATTTGCAATGACAAGATCCTGTCCATGGGGGCCAAAGGCTCTGCCTTCTGTCAGGAAATCTGCAAATTCCGAATTCTGTTTTGCGTAATAAGCCGCTCTTGCGTTCATAACACCAAGGCCATAGCCCTGAACCTGTTCCGGTCTTAGTCCTTTTCCATCGAAGTTCCCTGCCTCATCTTCGTTGCTGGCAAGAAAAGCAGCACGGCAGAGAGGATCTACTGGATCAGAAACAACGGCAAACAAACCATCAAACTGAGCATTTCTGGCTTTTTTTGCGAAAACAGAGATAATGCCTTTGTTTGCTTCATACTGTACCATGCGCACATCCTGTACCTGTGCACCTACGGGAGGAATACCCTTAGAGGCACAGAAAACAAACATATCACAGTCAAAAAGCTGATCTTCTGTCAAAATTTCAACCGCAGGCAATGCGTCATAATCCCAAGGGAAAGCTGCCTGATTCAGTTCAGTTTCCCAACGGGCGCAAACATCCTGGTTCACATCATAAATCCCTAAAGTTTCGATACAATCGCCGCCTAGGAGTTTCAAAGCTGTCAGCACAGTACTGCCAACATCACCCAATGCCAACAGATGCACACGTTTTTTCTTCTTATTATCTTTCTGAAGCCATTTTTCCCATTCGTCTGCTGTTTTCCATGCAGTATTTGCCAAAAGCACAGTACCTTTGGACAGGGCATTTCCTGTTGCTGTCCGCAAGTCTGCATCCATATTTGCTGCCACATCATCCAGATGAATGCTGTCCAGCCAGCGAAGGGTTTCTTCTTCTGCCAACATCGCCGGATGGGTTAATTTCAAAATTCCTTTATTCTTTTCCCGACACCGATCTGTGAAAAAAACAGTGGTCGTTCCAATGATTTTCTGTTCCATAATGTCCTCCTTATTTTACAAGGTGTTCCAGTCGGATCATCTGTTCCATATCATTTTCCAGATATACAGATGCCGGCAGATGATAATCGTAAGCGACACAGTTTCCCTTATCCGGAATGCGAGGCCAGATAATGACTTCGCTCAGTCGTCCCAAAGTCAGATTCCGTTCATACAAAGCCTGATATTCTTCTTCCAGAACTGTCAGAATTTCTTTTGTATTCTGAAGGCAAACCATAGACAAATCATAGATGTTTTCCTTCGCTGCGCCTCTGATGAAGCCAGGCATTACATATGGCAGTATTAAATTGACACCGTGAAGGAAATTGCCTGTTTTATCCGCATTGGTTTCTACACCATCCCCACCGATGAAGGGATACATAGATGTCTCTACAAACCAGATGCGCATAGAAGGAATGAAGTACGCGCTTTCCACATTTCGTCCCTGAATTTCCATCAAGTCCTTACCACGACCAGAAAGCATACCAACGATCAAACGATCAATTTCCACATTTTCTTCTTTAAAGAGTGGGTCAAGTTCACGGATACGGTACCCTTTATGAAGCAAATCATCCACCAAAATCACAGGTCTGCGGAAAGACTTGATTGTTCTGACCTGAGAACGCAGGGGCAGATATTCCGGGAACTCTGCAATCCGGAAACCATGAATACGGGAATCGAATACCTTATCTGTATGCAGTACCTTTGTTACCGTATTGGGAATGACAATGCCTTTCAGGATCTTACCGAAAGGCACACACATATTTTTCCCCAATGTACGCACAGGCAGAGGTTCTTTTGGCATACCGTTTGCAGCAGTAATCAGTTCAATCAAACGATTATACATAATCCCTGCATTGAAGGAAAGTACAAGCTCTCCGGGATACAGTTTGGTCAAAGAACGCTGGAACCGTTTGTGACTTTCATCCAAAACCCGCAGTACTCTGGGATTTGTACTAAAAGGTTCTTTGATGGCTGTCTGTACATTATGATACAGCACAACAGGCTGTTTCATATCTACAACATAAATTTCTCTTGGTACTTCCGGCAAAGGAACAGGAATAAATCCCTGACGTTCCAGAGCGTCTTTCATATTCTTTGTAATCTGGCTGTATTTCGGGCTGCATACGGTATAAGTGTAGTCCTGCCGCAGGCATTCTGCCAAGGTTTCTGTCAGCACAATCTGTTCGAGATCTGCAATTTTTGACCGACTTCTGATGTAACTAGCCAGAATCAGCACAATCTTACCGGAAGTCTGCTGGCGGATATAGCTGGCTGTCATCATGTCCTGGAATTCTCCAAAAAGCTCCGTGGTGGAAATATGACGGTAAAGCATAATGGCATCCGGTCTGCCTTTGCCGTCTTGGTCAAATATGATGGTTGCTGTACAACCGGGTTCCTGCAAAGTATGAAGCAGTTTTTCGCTTTCATCATTTCCCAGATTCCCCTGCCGGATGATCTCCGCAATATCTTTTGCATTGATTTCATGTTTGATTTCAACGGATTTCGTCTGAAGCAGTCGTTTATACTGAGGCTCTCTCAAATACAGCCCTTGGTCATAGATATAGTTCTGGGCAACAGTATCAATCAAATTGGAGATATCTCTGTTATGGTCGATATTTTCACGGATTCTTGTGGAACTGATGTCCTCGAAATGAGTAGGCAGTTTCAATTCCACAACGGTGTTTTGAATCATATCATAAGATGTCTTATTTCCTCTGCCCTCTCTGGTTTCTCTGAGGAAAATAACATGAGGGAATGTCATAATGGAATTTTCTTCCGGTTCCATCCGATAAGAGGACGCATTCTGCACAACATCACTGCCTGCCACCATATAAACTTCTTTTCCCGGGAACATTTCCCGCAGTTTTTTCAAGTCTGCCGGATTGGCAATATTGATGGGCATATCGGAAGGGAAAAGGAAAATATTTTCTTCGTTTGCCACAGACATATCCAAAATACGTCTGCGCACTCTGTGAGGCTGAGCTTTTTTCGACCAGGAAAATTCATCCAATGCCAGATAAACGGTAAATCCAAGATCTCTGATTTCCCGGGCAATTTCTTTGTGACCCAAAGTAAAGGGGTCGAATGTACCAGGGAAAAAGGCAACTTTCTGTGGTTCTGAGAAAGTGAATTTCTTTTCCTGGAAAATATATGCACTGATAAAGTGATATACAAAATTCCAACCAGCAGTATGATTGAAGAATGTCAATTCGGAATCTTCATCCTGTTCCACAAGCATAAGCATTTTTTTGCTGAGGAAGCCGAAAAGATTTTTCTTTTCCTGCATAGATAAATAGTCCTGGGCAAAAAGTTCGTGACCAACGACCCAAAATGCTTCTCGTTTGACATTTTCCTGATAATTTGCAAATCCTTTCAGAATCATGCCCATAATCTTCTTGCTCCTGTCCTCATAAGCCTGCGCCAGTTCAGGGAAGCGACTCTGATACTGTCCATAATGCTGGAGCATTACCCCAAAGGTGTCCAGTGCAACGCTGGCGATTCGATCATTAGTGCTGTTTTGCAGACGCTCCAGATCTTTGATAAACTCATCCAATTCCTTAGGATGCAGGAACAATACAAATTCACCCAGATATTGAGGAATATATTTAGAAAACTCGAATTCACCAATTTCCAGACCTTTTGTCAATTCAATGGCAACTTCATTTCGCTGATCCCAGGAAAGCATAGGCGCCAGTTTTACCAGTGTTTCCCCTGCCGCATGACGTACAGAAACCTGTTCGCTGACCTTCAGCAGATTTGACAAATGAGTTGCCACATGAAGTTTTGGCATAGTAACGCCGCTGCAAATCCGATCATACAGCAAACGCATATTAATGATCTTGATTTTCCATGGTGTGGCTGCTTTCAGGTTATCCAGGAAAATATCAGATACCACCGCGGAATCTTCAAAAATTTCCTGATATGCAGCCTTATTTTTCTGGGGCAAACCGCAATTTTTGCGAATTTCATAGGCAAGATATGCCAGTGCTTTTTCTTCTTTGGCGGGCACGACATCCAGAACCCCATTGACTGTATGCAAAAATTCTTTGGATTCCGTAAAAGCAGGTGCCATTTCACACAGATTCAGCAAAATTGCAGCCTGAATTTCCAAAACATCCCGAGAAGCAAAATGTTCCATGAAGCGGAAGCATACATTCCGTTCCGCATCATCCAAAAGAGCCATTGGAATGGAAGGCATGGTATCTAGCAGAATAAACGCTGTTTCATCGATCCATCCCAATTCCTGATAATATGCAAGCAGCGGAACAACATATCTCTTACGTTGTTCTTCTTTGCAGTTTTCCAGCAAGGAAATCACAACGCGTTTCAAGCAATATCCCAGCCAGCGTCTATGACGGTCAATGACCTTATGATCCGGCAGAATGATGCGGCCTAAATATCTTCTCCACAGCTGGAAACTGTCTGTTTCATCCAGTATCACATTCACGTTTTGAGGAAGCTCTTTTCCATATTCTACATCATAATGGGCAATCATATTCCCCAGCAGATCAGCCGCCTGTCTGCGGATGTCACCTTCTCTGTGAAACATCAAATCATACAGAAAGTTCATTGCCATCTGTTTTTGACGCTGGTTCATATAAGTAAAATATTCCGCAAAAATATTCAGATATGCCCTTGTATCCTTCCAATTGCGTGTGCTGCGGGCTGCTTCCAGAATATCGCCGAAAGTCAGTTCCCGGCTGAGTTTATGCATCAAGCGAATATTATGGTCAATGGCGATATTCTTAAACGCATCCACTGTTTCATCAATATTCAGCAATGCAGGATTACGCTGTGGAATGGGCTGCAAAGCACAGCTGGTCAAATCCACATTGACACCAAGGGCTTTCATGTAATTTTCAAAGTCTTCCAAACGGGAATAAACGTGGCGGTAGCGATTTTCTTTAGCTGTATCCACATTATCCAGTTTGTTCAAAATCACCGCAAAGGAAGATGCCAGGCTATAAAATCCCATGATTTCTTTGCCTTTTTCATCATAGCCATTATTTTTCACTCGGAAATCGGCATAAATCAATATCAGGGATTCCACGGTAAGATTTTCCAATTCCAAGTCCCAAGTGGAATGGTTCGCAGCAATATGTCCGATATTTGGCAGTTCATGGACTCTGCACCAAAGGTCTGTGTAATAATAATGCAGATAGGGAATTCTTCTGACTTCATTTTCCCTGCATCCATATTTCCCGATGTCATGAGCAGCAGCAGCGCCGGAGATCAAGGGCAAATCAACAGGAATGCCAGTCTTTACAAGCTGTCTTGCAATATGCATGGCAATATGATGCACACCTGCCACATGGGCCAACATATCAAATGGCATGATTTCCCTGCCAATGCGCATCAATTCATATAAATAGGCATCAGAAAAACACTGCAAAAAGCGCCGATATTCTTCTTCATAGGGGCTTTCTGCCAGTTCTTCTTCTGTTGCAAAATCAAAATCCCGTATTCTGGAAAACGGCAGACGTTCTTTTTCTTTTTTCAGAAAGAAGCGCAGACATTCCAAGTAAAATGCCGCTGCCTTATCGTATCGATCCGTAGCAGGAATATCGTCCCGATGGGGGTAAATCTTTCGAATCATATGACCATACAAAGCCGGCAGCCACCCATCTTTCGGTTTGCTTCCCGCAAAACTTTCCATGGCAGGACTGCACAAATTCAAAACATTATGACAGGATACTTCACCTGTCATCAGCTTTTCCATTGCTCCCATCCATACACCTTTATCCATAACAGCCAGCACATCTTTTTTATGCAGTCCGGCGTTCTGCAAAAAATCCCGTGCCGTCAAAGTATTCTGCAATTCTTTATACGTCCACTGAAGTTGTTTTTTATCCATAAAACACCGCCCTTCTCTCTCATTAAATCCATTGTATCACCGCATTGACAGCGGTGCAAATATATCCCTTGAATCACTTTGATGACATTGCAGTGACTTTTATAAATCCTTTTGCTTTATTATGATTTTACTACATTCCACAAAATTAGGAAATAATTTATCCGTTAATTATATCTCACCATTGCCACTCCATATGCAATAAAAAAGGAAGACCCGCATTGGATCTTCCTTTGGAAAATATGGAGTTTGGTTATAAAAAAGAGGATTTGTGATGACGTATTTTTACGCATCAATGGTAGAAATTTTCATGGTTGTTTCTTCCAGTACATCCAACAGCACCTTTACCGTATCTAATGCTGTCAGTACTGTAACGTTATTCTCGCAGGCACAAGCTCTGATTGCGATGCCGTCCGCATCCTGTGTTCCTGCTGTAATGGATCTTGTGTTGATCACATAGCTGACATAGCCGGAGCGGATAGAATGAAATACCTCATCACTGCCTTCACTTGGTTTGTGCAGTACATGTGTGCGGATGCCATGCTGTTTCAAGAAATCCGCAGTTCCCTTTGTAGCTTCCAGATTGAATCCCATCTGATAGAAACGACGGATCAAAGGCAGACCTTCTCCTTTATCCGCATCTGCCAAAGAAACAAGCACAGTACCATAATTCTGCAAATGCATCCCGGAGGCAACCATCGCTTTATACATTGCCCGATGGAGTTTGGCATCATAACCAATGGCTTCCCCTGTGGATTTCATTTCTGGTGACAAATAAGCATCCATACCATGAAGTTTAGAGAAAGAGAATGCAGGTGCTTTTACATACCAGCGTTTTTTCTCGTCAGGATACAACTGGCGAATGCCCTGTTCTTCCAAAGAAATGCCTAACATGACTCTCGTAGCAATATCTGCCAGAGGATATCCTGTTGCTTTGGAAAGGAAAGGCACCGTACGGGAGGAACGAGGATTTACTTCAATAATATATACATCATCATTGCCATCTACAATGAACTGGATATTAAACAGACCTTTGATGCCAATGCCCAAGCCAAGTTTTTTCGCATATCCCAGAATGACACCTTTGACTTTATCAGAGATACCAAAAGGTGGATACACACTAATGGAGTCGCCGGAATGCACGCCAGTACGTTCTACCAGTTCCATAATGCCCGGAACGAATACGCGGGTACCATCACAAATGGCATCCACTTCCACTTCTTTACCTTGGATATATTTGTCAACCAATACAGGTTTATCCTTATCCACTTCTACTGCGGTTTCCAGATAACGGCGTAATTGTGGTTCATTTGCTACAATCTGCATGGCTCTGCCGCCCAGCACAAAGCTTGGTCTAACCAAAACTGGGTAACCGATTTCTGCTGCAGCGGCAACGCCATCTTCGATATTTGTTACCGCTTTTCCTTTTGGCTGAGGGATTTCCAGTTCTTCCAGCAGTGCTTCAAAGGATTCTCTGTTTTCTGCCCGTTCAATGGCAACACTGTCTGTACCAATGATAGGCACGCCTCTTTTTTGGAGAGGTTCTGCTAAATTGACAGCAGTCTGTCCTCCCAGAGAAGCGATCACCCCTACCGGTTTTTCCAGTGCAATGACATTCATAACACCTTCTACACACAGGGGCTCAAAGTACAATTTGTCGGAAGTAGTATAGTCTGTGGAAACGGTTTCTGGGTTGTTGTTGATGATGATAGCTTCATAGCCCGCTTCCTGAATGGTTTTTACCGCATGTACAGTGGAATAGTCAAACTCTACCCCCTGACCAATACGGATGGGGCCAGAACCCAATACCAGTATCTTTTTCCGATCAGAAACGACAGATTCATTTTCATCTTCATAAGTTGCGTAGAAATAAGGAATGTAGCTGTCAAATTCCGCAGCACAGCTATCAATCATTTTGTAATGAGGAACAATGCCCGCTTTCTGACGCATCTGGAACACTTCCTCTTCTTCCATCTGCCACAGTTTCGCAATGGCAGCATCAGAAAAGCCCATTTTCTTGGCAGCATACAAAGCCCCTTCATCTCTTACATGTTCTTTCAATTCATTTTCTTCTAAAATGATGTTCTGCAATTTGCGAATAAAGAAAACATCTATTTTTGTTGCTTCCGCAATTTTTTCCGATGCACAACCCAGACGTAAAAGTTCCGCAATGGCATAAATTCTGTCGTCTGTTCCCTTTGGAATGTATTCCATTAATTCTTCCTGACTCTGTCCATCAAATTTTGCCATATGCAAATGGTTTACACCAATTTCCAAAGAACGTATGGCTTTCAGCAAACTTTCTTCTATGGTTCTGCCTACACCCATAACTTCGCCGGTGGCTTTCATCTGCGTACCCAAACGATTATCCGCATCTGCAAATTTATAGAACGGAAATCCCGGCATTTTTGTGACCACATAGTCCAGAGCGGGTTCAAATGCCGCAGGTGTATTGGCAAGGGGAATTTCATCCAAAGTCATGCCAACGCCAATTTTTGCGGAAACTCTGGCAATGGGATAACCGCTGGCTTTGGATGCCAGCGCGGAGGAACGGGAAACACGAGGATTTACTTCAATCAGATAATACTGGAAAGAATGTGGATCTAAGGCGAACTGTACGTTGCATCCGCCTTCAATCTTCAGAGCACGGATAATCTTCAAGGCACTGTTTCTCAGCATCTGATATTCTTTATCTGTCAAGGTCTGAGAAGGACACACAACAATAGAATCCCCTGTATGGATACCAACAGGATCTAAGTTTTCCATATTACATACAGTAATAGCTGTGTCGTTTTTATCACGAATCACTTCATACTCAATTTCTTTATAGCCCTTGATGCTTTTTTCCACCAACACCTGATGGGTAGGTGACAGAGCCAAAGCGTTTTTCATCAATTCACGGAAACCCTGTTCATCATCGGCAAAGCCGCCGCCAGTACCGCCCAACGTAAAAGCGGGACGCAATACAACAGGGTAACCAATGGATTCAGCAATTTCCAGACCTGTTTCAATGGAATCCGCAATGCCGGAAGGCAGCACAGGTTCCCCTAGTCTTTCACAAAGTTCTTTGAATTCTTCTCTGTCCTCCGCCTGACGAATGCTGTCACTGCTGGTGCCTAAAAGTTCCACCTGACACTCTTGCAGGATGCCTTTTTTCTCCAACTGCATGGCAAGGTTCAGACCTGTCTGTCCGCCAATGCCCGGCAGAATGGCATCAGGTCTTTCATGTCGAACGATCTTTGCCACATATTCCAGTGTCAAAGGTTCCATATATACTTTATCCGCAATGGTGGTATCGGTCATAATGGTAGCTGGATTGGAATTGCAAAGCACTACTTCATAGCCTTCTTCTTTCAGGGCAAGACATGCCTGTGTGCCCGCATAGTCAAACTCTGCAGCCTGTCCAATGACAATGGGCCCAGAGCCAATGACCATAATTTTATGAATATCAGTTCTTTTCGGCATGTGTCTTTCCCTCCTTCATCATCTGTATAAAACGATCAAACAAATAACCGCTGTCCTGTGGGCCAGGCGCGCTTTCCGGATGATACTGTACGCTGTAAATACGATCTTTTTCGCAAGCCACACCCTCTACTGTTTTATCCAGCAGATTGATATGGGTAATGGTCAAATCGGTGTCTTCCAGACTGCTTTCAGCCACTGCATAAGAATGGTTCTGAGAAGTTATCTCAATTTTGCCTGTTTCCAGATTTTTCACAGCGTGGTTGCCGCCATGGTGACCAAATTTCATTTTATAAGTCTTTGCACCATAAGACAGCGCAATGAGCTGATGTCCCAGACAAATGCCAAACATCGGCACACTTCCCCGCAGCTGCTGAATCATTTCAATGGCAGGCTGTACCGCAGCAGGATCTCCCGGCCCATTGGAAAGGAAAACACCGTTCGGCTGAAGTTTTCGAATCTCCTCAGCAGATGTATTCCAAGGAACAATGGTCACATAACAGCCTCTCTTTTTCCATGCTTTCAAAATGCTGTGTTTGATACCGAAATCAACAGCTACAATATGGTACTTCGGTTCTTCTGTTTCATATTCCCAGCTTTCCTTGCAGCTTACGGCTTCCGCCATATTCCCGGGAATCACTGTTTTCTTCAGAATTTCCAAACCTTGTTCTAAAGGTGTATTTACGCTGGTAAGCAATGCCTTTCGGCTGCCAAAATCTCGAATAGATCTTGTAAGTTTTCTAGTATCAATGCCGGAAATACCCGGCACATCAAACTTTTTCATCATTTCAGACAGCGTTGCTTCCGCACGGAAATTGGAAGGATGATCTTCATATTCCCGCACAATCATGGCACCAATGGTTGGATGAAATGTTTCGTAATCATCTGCTGCCATGCCATAATTCCCAATCAAAGGATATGTCATCACAACCCCCTGATAGGTATAAGACGGATCAGAAAAAATTTCCTGATACCCAATGGCGCCTGTATGAAACACCAACTCAAATACTTTGTCTGTATCTGCGCCAAAGCCATAACCATAGTATTGGCTGCCATCTTCTATAATTAATTTTCTGTCATACGCTCTAATCATATATGCTCCTTTCTTCCCGTATTGCATGTCTATAAAACGAAATCAATCTTTTTTCTGGGAAAGCGCAAAAGCTGCGCCGATAAATCCATAAAACAGTGGATGTGGACGGTTGGGACGGCTCTTGAATTCCGGATGATATTGAACGCCGATGAAAAATGGATGGTCTTTCCATTCTACCGCTTCCACCAGATTTCCGTCAGGAGAAATACCACTGCAAATCAGTCCTGCATTTTCCAGTGTTTCCCGGTATTGGTTCTGGTATTCATAACGATGACGATGACGTTCCTGTATCTCTCTTTTGCCATAACACTTTGCCATCAAAGTATCCGGCTGAATGATGCAGGGATATGCGCCCAGACGCAATGTACCGCCTTTGGCAATCTCATCACTTTGTCCCGGCATAAAGTCGATGACCTTTTGTGGGCAATCCGGTTCAAATTCACCTGAATTTGCCTGTGTGAGTCCAGCTACATTCTTTGCAAATTCAATAACTGCAATCTGCATGCCCAAACAAATACCAAAGTACGGAATTTGTTTTTCTCTTGCTACACGAGCCGCTTCAATCATACCGGAAATGCCACGGTCACCAAATCCACCGGGAACAATAATGCCATCCAAACCGGAAAGCTTGTCCTCTGCGTTTTCTTTGGTGATTTCTTCTGCATCAATCCATTGAATGTCCACATGGGTGTTCCATGCATAACCTGCATGGCGCAGTGCTTCTGCAACAGAAAGATATGCGTCGTGAAGCTGCACGTATTTCCCTACCAATCCAATACGAACATGATAAGGTCTTTCTTTGATGCGTTTGACAGTTTCCTCCCATTCTGTCAAATCGGCAGCAGGTACTTCCAGCCCCAGTTCTCTGCAAACAACAGCAGAGAAATTGGATTTTTCCAGCATCAGCGGTGCTTCATACAATATGGGCAGTGTTCTGTTTTCAATGACACAGTCAGGTCTTACATTGCAGAACATGGAAATTTTCTGGAAAATGGCTTCTTCCAGTGGTTCATCACAACGCAGTACAATAATATTGGGATGAATCCCCATTCCCTGCAATTCTTTTACGGAATGCTGGGTAGGTTTTGATTTATGTTCGTCGGAACCTCGCAGGAAAGGCACCAATGTCACATGAATAAACAGGCTGTTTTCCTTTCCTACTTCCAGAGAAACCTGTCTTGCCGCTTCCAGAAATGGCTGGGATTCAATGTCACCAATAGTGCCGCCGATTTCTGTAATGACAACATCCGCATCGGTCTTTTTCCCTACCTGATAGACAAATTCCTTGATTTCGTTTGTGACATGGGGAATGACCTGTACGGTGGAGCCGAGGTATGCCCCACTTCTTTCTTTATTCAATACATTCCAATAGACTTTCCCTGTGGTCAGATTGGAATAACGATTCAAATCTTCATCAATAAAGCGTTCATAATGTCCTAAGTCCAAATCGGTTTCCGCGCCGTCTTCTGTGACATACACTTCGCCGTGCTGATAGGGACTCATGGTACCTGGGTCTACATTGATATAAGGGTCTAATTTCTGGGGTGCCACTTTTAGTCCTCTGGCTTTCAGCAAACGCCCCAAAGAAGCCGCAACAATGCCTTTTCCCAAGCCGGACACGACGCCGCCTGTTACAAAAACATATTTTGTCATGTTCTCCGCTCCTTTTTCTTCTTTGCGCAAACATCCCAGCCGATTTTCTAACGAAAACCAGCTGGCTCTATATCATACATTGATTTCAGTTTTTTCCTGTTTCAAATCCTGAAATAAGGGTGTGACTTTTTCTACAAAAGCATCCACTTGCTCAGGACATCTTCCGATATAATCTTCCAGTTTCAGCAGTTCTTCCAAGTCCTGCCCATTCAATTGGAATGCCGGTTCTGCTGCAAGTCTTTCCAGCAGGTCACAGGATTCGCCTTCTTTCATTCTGGCAGTGGCTTCCATGGAACATCTGCGGATCACTTCATGGAGTTCCTGTCTGTCGCCGCCCTGCTTTACAGCTTCCATCAAGAGGTTCTCTGTTGCTATGAAAGGAAGATATTCCCGAACGGTTTTGGCAACAATCTTTTCATTGACATGAAGCCCATCTGTGACATTCTGTGCCAAACGTAAAACCGCATCGGCACACAGGAAACCTTCCGGCATGGAAATGCGGCGGTTTGCAGAATCGTCCAATGTCCGTTCCAACCACTGTACAGAAGCAGTCATAGGTGCATTGGCTGCATCTGCCATCAAATAACGGGACAGGGAACAAATTCTTTCGCAGCGCATGGGATTGCGTTTATATGCCATGGCTGAGGAACCAATCTGATTCTTTTCAAAAGGTTCTTCAATCTGTCTGTCATGCTGCAGCAAACGGATGTCATTTGCCATGCGGTAACAGCTCTGACCGATTGCAGACAAACACTGTAAAATGCGGCTGTCCAGTTTTCTGGGATAAGTCTGTCCACAAACATCGTAACATTCAGAAAAACCGAATGTCTTGCCGATGCGTCGATTCATTTCGTCAATTTTTTCTGTATCTCCGCCAAAAAGATCTAAGAAGCTGGCTTCTGTTCCCGTGGTACCGCGGCATCCCAAAAACTTCATATGCTCCAGTACAAAATCAAGTTCTTCCAGATCCATCAGGAAATCCTGGAGCCAAAGGGTTGCCCGTTTTCCTACCGTTACCAGCTGTGCCGGCTGATAATGGGTATAACCAAGTGTTGGCAAGGCACGATACTGTTTTGCGAAAGCCGCCAGATTCTGCATCACTGCCAGCAGACCTTTCCGCAGATGCAGGAGTGCATCCCGATATAAAATCAAATCACCATTATCGGTAACGTAACAACTGGTAGCCCCCAGATGGATAATACCAGCTGCCCTTGGTGCAACTTTTCCGTAAGTATAAACATGTGCCATGACATCATGGCGAACTTCCTTTTCTCTGGCAGCAGCGCAGGCAAAATCAATGTTTTCCACCTGTTCTTCCAATTGCTGTACCTGTTCTTCTGTAATGGGCAAACCCAATTCCATTTCTGCCTTTGCCAAAGCCACCCATAATTTCCGCCATGTCTGGATACGGGTTTCCATGGAAAAAAGCTTCAGCATTTCCGGGGAAGCATACCGGCTGGACAAAGGGGATTCATAACGATCATACATAATCAAACACTCCTCTTTCTTATTGCTGCAAATGTTCTTCCAACCGTTTCATGACTTCCGCATAAGCGTCTTCTACGCCGCCCAAATCTCTGCGGAAACGGTCTTTGTCCAGTTTTTCTTTTGTTTCTGTATCCCAAAGACGGCAAGTATCGGGGCTGATTTCATCTGCCAACACAATGCTGCCATCAGAAAGTTTCCCAAATTCCAGTTTGAAATCCACCAGTGTCACGCCGCAAGTTTCCCAAAAAGCGGAAAGATGTTTATTAACGGCAAAAGCATAAGATTTGATGGTTTCGATTTCATCCCATGTGGCAAGTCCCATAGCAACAGCATGATATGCATTCAGAAGGGGGTCTCCCAGAGCGTCATTTTTATAAGAAATTTCAATGGTAGGTTCCGCAAATACAGTGCCTTCTTCTACACCATATCTCTTGGAAAAAGAACCTGCTGCAATATTTCGGATAATGACTTCCAAAGGAACAATATCCACACGTTTTACCAGAGTGTCCCGTTCATCGCATTCTTTAATGAGATGTGTCGGAATGCCTTTACTTTCCAGATACTGCATCAAACGGTTGCTCATCTGATTGTTGATGATGCCCTTACCGGAAATGGTACCTTTTTTCAAACCATTGAACGCTGTGGCGTCATCCTTATAAGCAATGTATAACACTTCTGGATCATCAGTCCGATATACTTTTTTTGCTTTTCCTTCATACAGCAGCTCTTTCTTTTCCATTGTTTGCTCCTCCAATTCTTATTTACCGCTATCTCCATAGTTTGCCAGTACACGCGCAGAAGGGTCATCTACCTGACAGCCTTCCCAGTCACGGTTTGGCATCCAAAAATCAACGATCATTTCTCCCTGACCAGGATAATATTTTTCAAAAATTTCCCGATACAGCAGGGATTCTTTTGTAAATGGCGCCGCATGAGTATATTTGCGGGCTTTTTCCTGAAATTCTTCTTCTGTATATTTTTCTTCTGCGTAAGCTTTCAAATAGTCCACCATGGAGTGACCAACCGCGTCTGAAAATGCCGCTTTTTCTCTCCACAAAATTTCATGAGGCAGATAATCACCTTCAAAAGCATGGCGCAGAAGATATTTTCCTTTGCCATAAGTATTGATTTTCTTTTCGGGGTCTACGGACATGACATATTTCACAAAGTCCAGATCACCAAAAGGCACACGGGCTTCCAAAGAATGTACAGAAATACAGCGATCTGCCCGCAGAACATCATACATATGCAGTTCATGCAAACGTTTCTGCGCTTCTTTCTGGAACGCATCCGCGTCTGGCGCATAATCTGTATATTTATATCCGAAGAGTTCATCGGAAATCTCACCAGTCAGCAATACGCGAATATCTGTATTTTCATGGATAGCTTTACAAATCAGGTACATGCCCATGCTGGCACGAATTGTTGTAATATCAAAGGTACCTAATGCCTGGATGACTGTTTCCAGAGAATCCAGCACCTGTTCTTTTGTCATATAGAATTCTGTATGGTCGCTGCCAATGTAGTCGGCAACCTGTTTTGCGTATTTCAAATCAATGGCATCTTCGCTCATGCCAATGGCAAATGTACGAATAGGCGCTTTTGATTTCTTTGCAGCAATGGCGCATACCAAAGAGGAATCCAGACCGCCGGAAAGCAAAAATCCTACTTTCGCATCTGCTACCAGTCTTTTTTCCACCCCTGCAACCAACTTATCGTGGATGTTTTTGCAAACAGTTTCCAGATCGTCATGGCAAACTTCGTCTACTTTTGCAATATCGCAATAACAAGTAAATTTGCCATCTTTATAATAATGCCCTGGCGGAAATGGCATGATACGCTCTGTCAGCCCCACCAGATTTTTCGGTTCACTGGCAAACACAATGACACCGTTTTTATCATAACCATAATATAAAGGACGAATCCCGATAGGATCTCTGGCAGCAATAAAAGATTTTGCTTCTGCGTCATAAAGAATCAAAGCAAATTCTGCATCCAGCATGGCAAACATGTCTGTGCCAAATTCCCGATACATGGGCAGCAGAACTTCGCAGTCTGATTCACTTTGAAAAGTGTATTTTTCTGCCAATACCTTTTTGATTTTTTCGAAACCGTAAATTTCCCCATTGCAGACTACATAACTGCCATCCAATGCAAAGGGCTGCATGCCGGATGGTGTCAAGCCCATAATTGCCAATCTGTGAAATCCCAAATATCCATTTCCTGTATCTACAATGCGGCTGTCATCAGGACCACGAGAAATGGTACGGTCAAAGCCCTCCTGAAATAACGCCAAATCCACACTGCTGCCGCAATATCCCATAATTGAGCACATCAGCCTTACCTCCTTTATCAATCCACAGAAAACGAAACCAGTACGCGGTTTCGTTTTCTGCTTCTCTTTCCTCTTTTGTTTTTATTTCACGCCAAAAAGCAATTCTCCATATGTAGGGAATGGCCAATATTTTCTTGCAGTAATGGTTTCCGCTTCATCGCAAGGCACACGCAGTTCCCGCATTTTTACCAACACCTGATCCCGAATAAAAGCTGCTTCTTCGCAAACTGTTTCTGCAGACTGCAAAGAAATGAGAGATTTCTTCAGTTCCTGTATTTTCAATGCAATTTCATCTGTCAAAGCAGACAGGTTTTCCACTCTTTCACATTCAAAAGCACAGGTAATTTGTTCATTCAAGGCTTTTTTAGCTGCTGCTGTTTTGGCAAGTTCCATTGCATATGCGGTGATTGCCGGCAAAATTTCTTTTTCCGCCATATCCACCATGGTATTTGCTTCAATCACAATAGATTTACAGTAGTTTTCCAATACAATCTCATAACGTGCCCGCAGTTCCGGTTCTGTGTAAATCTTCTGCCCTGTCAGCAGTTCCACATTTTTCCGATCCAGAATATGAGGCACACAATCAGGTGTGGAAGGATAATTGCTCAATCCTCTTTTCAGCGTTGCTTCCTGAATCCATGCGTCATCGTATCCGTTTCCGTTAAAGATGATACGTTTATGTTCTTTAATTGTATTTTTCAGCATTTCCTGAAGAGCTGTCTGAAAATCAGGCGCCTGTTCCAGATAATCGGCATAAACCCGCAGGCTTTCTGCCACAGCACTGTTCAGCATGATATTTGCGCATGCAATGCTATCCGAAGACCCAACCATACGGAATTCAAATTTATTGCCTGTAAACGCAAAGGGCGATGTACGGTTACGATCAGTGTTATCTTTTGTAAACTTGGGCAGTACATCAACACCCAATTTCATTTTTGTCTTTTTCACACTGCAGTAAGGTGTATCATTTTCCAGAGATTCCAGAACTGCATTCAGTTCATCGCCAAGGAAAATGGAAACGATTGCCGGAGGTGCTTCCTGGGCACCCAGACGCAGGTCATTTCCGGCTGTTGCAACGGAAATACGCAGCAAATCCTGATAATCATCCACCGCTTTGATGACCGCACACAGGAACAGCAGGAACTGTGCGTTGTCATGAGGTGTTTCACCGGGAGAAAGCAGGTTTACGCCTTCATCCGTGGAAATAGACCAGTTGTTGTGCTTGCCGCTTCCGTTGACACCAGCAAAGGGTTTTTCATGAAGCAGACAAACCAAACCATGTCTTGCCGCAACTTTCTGCATGATTTCCATTGTCAGCTGGTTATGATCTGTTGCGATGTTCGTTGTTGTATAGATGGGCGCCAATTCATGCTGTGCAGGAGCCACTTCGTTGTGTTCCGTCTTTGCCAATATGCCAAGCTTCCACAATTCTTCATTCAAATCTTCCATAAAAGCGGCTACCGTAGGTTTGATGGCACCAAAATAGTGATCGTCCAATTCCTGACCTTTCGGCGGCTTTGCACCAAACAAAGTCCGTCCAGTAAAAATCAGGTCACGACGTTTTTCATACATTTCTCTGTCCACCAGAAAATATTCCTGCTCCGGCCCCACAGAAGTGCGGACGCATTTCACATGGTCATTGCCAAACAGACGCAGGATACGCAGCGCCTGACGGTTCAATGCCTCCATGGACCTGAGCAGTGGTGTTTTCTTATCCAGTGCTTCCCCTGCATAAGAACAAAATGCAGTGGGAATACACAGGGTTTTTCCTTTGATGAATGCATAGGATGTAGGATCCCATGCGGTATATCCTCTTGCCTCAAATGTGGCACGCAGTCCTCCTGAAGGAAAAGATGATGCGTCTGGTTCACCTTTGATCAGTTCTGAACCTGAAAATTCCATAATGACTCTGCCGTCAGGTGCTGGTGTAATGAAGCTGTCGTGCTTTTCCGCCGTAATGCCAGTCAAAGGCTGAAACCAATGTGTATAATGGGTTGCGCCATTAGCAATTGCCCAATCTTTCATAGCTGTTGCCACAGCATTGGCAACGGAAATATCCAACTTTGCTCCCTCGTCGATGGTTTTTTTCAGGGACTGATATACTTCACTTGACAATCGTGCTTTCATGACCCTGTCATCAAAGACCAGGGAACCAAAATAATCCGATACATGTTTCATAGAAAAACCCCCTCTTTTGTAAAATAAAAAAAGGCAAAGGGGACTCTGAGGGTATGACCTCAAAGACGCCTTTGCCTTTGACTCATATTTTATACACCCATAATTCATTTTTGTCAATGGGTCTATTATAATTTTTTTCAAAAAAACATTCTGTTTTCCCATCACCTTACAAAAATACTGTTTTGCCCATGTTATGCGTACAGATTTTTTCTTATGCAATTTCCTATGGAAAATAAATGGAAACTGTGCTATATTACTTTTTATAAATGTCGCAAAGATCGAAAAAAATGTTGAAAATGAGAGGAAAGCAGGTGGAATTTATGAAATATTCCAAACAGGAAGTATTGCAGTATGTCCAAGAAGAAGATGTCAAATTCATCCGTTTGGCATTTTGCAATGTTTTTGGCAAACAGAAAAATATCTCCATCATGCCGGATGAACTGCCACGAGCCTTTGCTTACGGCATTGCCATTGACGGTTCTGCCATTGCCGGTTTTGGAGACGAAGCTGAATCTGATCTGCTGCTCCATCCGGAACCGGATACCCTGATGGTACTTCCTTGGCGGCCTGAACACGGCAGAGTCGTGCGCATGTTTTGCAGCATTTCCTACCCAGATGGACGACCTTTTGTCTGTGATACCAGAAGCCTGCTGAAAAAAGCCATTTCTGATGCGGAATCCGCTGGCATTTCCTTTGCTTTCGGCCCCGAAATGGAGTTCTATCTTTTCCAACTGGACACAGAAGGACAACCCACAAAAATTCCATACGATAATGCTGGATATATGGATATTGCACCAGAAGACAAATGTGAAAATGTGCGACGGGAAATTTGTCTGCTTTTGGAGCAGATGGGCATTTATCCCGAAAGCTCTCATCACGAAGAAGGCCCTGGGCAAAACGAAATCGACTTCCGTTATTCCGATCCTCTCACTGCCGCAGATAATACCCTGACCTTCCAGGCTGTTGTAAAAACAGTGGCACAGCGCAATGGACTTTATGCGGATTTCAGTCCAAAGCCATTACGCCACCAGCCTGGCAATGGGTTTCACATCAATATTTCTGTCAAAGGCGGGAACTGTGAAGATCCCCTTTCCCATATGATTGCCGGTATTTTGGAGCATATTCCAGAATTGACTGTATTTCTGAATCCCACTGTTGCTTCTTATGAACGTTTCGGCGGGCCAAAAGCACCTGAATACATTTCCTGGTCAAACCAGAACCGTTCTCAGCTCATCCGTGTTCCTGCGGCTGTGGACGAATACCGTCGTGCTGAGCTGCGTTCTCCAGACCCTACAACAAATCCATATCTGGCGTTTGCCCTTTTGATCTACGCCGGACTGGATGGCATTCAGCAAAAACTGCCGTTGCTTGCTCCTACGGATCTGAATCTGTTTACCGCAAGTGCAGATATTTTGGCTCATTTGCAGCGATTGCCACTGACTTTACGAGAAGCGGCTACATTGGCGGCTAACAGTTCCTTTGTATCCAAATATCTGCCAAAAACCATTGTGCAGACATATTACGACCAACGATAAAAGAACGGACTTTTGAAAAGGAGGGGAGCATTTTGAATCTAAAAGAACGCGTTTACAGCGTATTGGTTATATCGGCAAAAGAAAATTTCAATGCATCTCTGCAATCTCTGCTCCCTGAGTCCAAGTATGCTCCCGTACAGATGGTTTCCAGTGTCAGTCTGGCAAAACGTGTTCTGCTGGAACGCAGTTTTGACTTTGTGTTCATCAATACACCGCTGCCTGATGATTTCGGCACAAGATTTGCCATTGAAATTTCCGGAAACAAAGGTACTGTCATTCTCTTATTGGTGCGGAACGAAGTCTATGAAGAAGTTTGTGACAAAGTGACGGAATACGGCATTTTAACATTGCCAAAACCCGCTTCCAAACAAATGGTATCCCATACCCTGAACTTTATGGCTGGTATCCGGGAACGGCTGAGAAAACTGGAAAATAAATCCCTTTCCATGGAAGAAAAAATGAAAGAAATTCGTCTGGTAAACCGTGCCAAATGGGTACTCATTGACGAATTGAAAATGTCCGAGGCAGACGCCCACCGCTATATTGAAAAGCAGGCAATGGATCGCTGTGTTTCCCGCAGAGAAATTGCCGAGGAAATCATTTCCACATATCTTTAAACAAAACAATCATCATTACAAAATCAAAACCACCCGTTGAACGGGTGGTTTGACCAGACCCTATAAGGGTCT
>ENA-ORMO01001433-ORMO01001433.1-human-gut-metagenome-genome-assembly--contig:-NODE-1433-length-25441-cov-6.251832_pt1 | contig 25441 bp, 25 predicted proteins | sample MGYA00242106_ERZ509001 | MGnify/ENA primary metagenome ERZ509001 (study PRJEB26280, sample SAMEA2338736) | human gut metagenome | biome: human gut; feature: human-associated habitat; material: faeces...
AACAAAGTAGAGCAGAAAGCAAGCCCTTTCCCCTCAAGATTGAGGGGTAGGGGAGTTGAGATGCCGTAGGCATTTTTTTATTTAAAGACATTGACATAATGTAAAAATGGAGAGTACTATGAATAATATATTGCTGATAGAAGATGACCTGAGTCTGGTCAACGGGCTTACCTTTGCATTAAAAAAACAAGGATTTGAACTGGTCGTTGCCAGGGCGCTCAAAGAGGCAGAAAACCTTTGGGCGGATGGAAAGTATGATCTGCTGGTCTTAGACGTATCACTTCCCGATGGTACCGGATTTGAATTTTGTAAAAAAGTAAGACAGACATCGAAAGTGCCGATCATATTTTTGACAGCAGCCGATGAAGAAATAGATATAATTATGGGTCTGGATATTGGCGGTGACGACTACATTACAAAACCATTTAAATTGGGGGTACTGATATCCAGGGTCAATGCGCTGCTCAGACGGGCAAAAGATTTCAGTACAGAAGACACCATGCTGCAGTCAAATGAAATCAAGGTACATCTATTGCAGGGACAGGCATTCAAAAATGACCGGTTACTGGAACTGACAGCGGCAGAATACAAGCTTCTTTGCCTGTTTATGAGAAATCCTAATGTGGTTCTTACCAAAGAGCAGATATTGGACAGGTTATGGGACTGTAATGGAAATTATATTGACAGCAGTACTCTGACGGTATATATTCGCAGGCTGAGAATAAAAATCGAAGACAATCCCGGTGAACCGAAAATGCTGCTGACGGTCAGAGGTATGGGCTATAAATGGAATGTGATAGATTGAGGCTGTTATGAAAATATTTGTAAATCAGGATATAAAAAAGTTTTTTCTTGCCTTATCAGCTGTTCTGACAGTGTTTACTGTATTAGCGGAAGTTTGTGTTTATCTGCTGTGTTCAAAAGCTTCTCTGTTATTGCTGTTTCTTTCAATATTTATAATGGGAGCATTATGGATTGTTTTTGTCCGATATTTTAAAAAACAAAATAAGTTGATGGAACAGGCAGTATCACAGATCCATGCGTATCTGGATGGAGATACGGATGCACGGATTGAATGCGATCAGGAAGGCGAACTGTATCACCTGTTTCATTCTGTCAATTGTATGGCGGAAGCGCTAAATGCTCATGCGTTAAATGAAGTAAGGGAAAAAGAGTTTTTAAAAAATACCATTTCAGATATCTCCCATCAGTTAAAAACACCTTTGGCAGCGCTGAATATTTACAATGGTTTACTTCAGGAGGAAGCAGAAGCATCTTCAACCGTAAAGGAGTTTGCAGAGCTGTCTGAGCAGGAGCTTGATCGTATTGAAACGTTGGTACAAAATCTTCTCAAGATAACAAGACTGGATGCAGGATCTGTTGTGATTGAAAAATCTGTAGAGAATGTGGCTGATATGATGAGGGATGTTGAACTGCATGTTTTATACCGAGCCAGGCAGGAGCAGAAGAAAGTGACTTTGTCTGGAACTGATACGGTTTTTTTGAATTGTGACCGTGACTGGCTCACAGAAGCCATAGATAACATTGTAAAGAATGCCCTTGACCATACAAAACAGGGAGAGTTTGTTTCTATTGAATGGAAAGATCTTTCTTCCGGCGTTCAGATCATAGTGAAAGATAATGGCTTCGGCATCCATCCGGAAGATCTGCATCACATTTTTAAACGATTTTATCGAAGTCGCTTTTCTAAGGACAAGCAGGGAATCGGCCTTGGATTACCCCTTGCTAAAGCAATTGTAGAGGCACATGGAGGTATGATCGAAGTTGACAGTGAATTGGGAAAAGGTACAATTTTTACTATAAATTTTTTAAATCCTACAAAATTGTAGGCTGTGTGTAGGCCTGCTGTAATGTTTGGGTGCTATCCTTTCAATTGCAGACAAAGACAGATAAATCTGTCTGTATGAAAAAGTAATTAAGAAAGAGGTGCAGCACTATGAATTTATTAGAAGTTAAAAACATTTGTAAGACCTACGGCAGTGGTGAAACTGCTGTAAAGGCATTGAAAAACATTAATTTTTCTGTCCCAAAAGGTGAGTATGCAGCGATTATCGGGGAAAGCGGTTCGGGAAAAAGTACACTGCTGAATATGATAGGCGCGCTTGATCTGCCTACATCAGGTAAGGTATTTATTGACGGCAAAGATATTTTTTCCATGAATGAACAGAAACTTACCGTATTCCGCCGGAGAAACATTGGATTTATTTTCCAGGCATTTAACCTTATTCCGGAACTTACCGTAGAGCAGAATATTATTTTTCCGCTGTTGTTGGACTACCAAAAGCCGGACAAAGAATATCTGGAGGAATTGCTTACGGTGCTGAATCTGAAAGAAAGACGGAATCATCTTCCCAGTCAGCTTTCAGGAGGCCAGCAGCAGAGAGTGGCTATTGGCCGCGCGCTGATCACCCGCCCTGCTCTGATTCTGGCTGATGTAAACTGAACCCCATGTGCTTACTGTACATAGCGTGTACACAGTAGGATTACATGACAATATAGGTACATGATACACAAGTAATGAGAAAAAATGTGTATGGAGTAGGAAGAAAGTATTGCTATGGTGGGAAAACATATGAAACGATAAAAGAAATGGCAGAGGAATATGGATTACCTTGGAATTCATTAGCACATTACATACAAAGGTGCAAAACAGTAGAAGAAGCGGTAGATCGTTGCAAAGAGGCACAAGAGAAGAAAATTATACTATGGGGCAAAAGATATCAGAGCAGATATGAGGTGGCAACAGCATTTGGAATTAGAGAGACTTGTATTTCAGCCGGAATCCATAATAGAAAGTTTCCGTTTAGTGAAGCAATTGCGGGATGAATGTGGGTGGCCCAAGACTGAGGTATTTGCTTTTATTCCAAGGTATAAGATTCAAGGAAAATTCTATAAAAGGATATCAGATTTTGCATCGGCTGTCGGCATCAGATCATTTTTTAAGATTCCAATACTAACAGTCTGATTGATCATCATTTTATGTTTTCTGTTCACTTCTTTCTGATCCAGTTCACGCTCTGCATCTAATATGATATCTTCAGCTAAATTGCTCAGATATATAGTGCTGTATATATCTTGTAATAACAGAATAGGTTTTGTACCTGTAAAATTCTCTAACTGCAACCGACTCTTTAGCGTTTCATACGCAGTCTCTATCCCCCACCTCATATGATATAATTCTTTTATTTCTTCTGTATGAAATTTAGTTTGTGAAAGATTTGTAGCCAAAACTTCTAAACTTCCGTTTTCTAATAGGATTTTTACCATAAGCAATGAAATTTCACCTAATTCTTTCATACGTTCTCCATCTGGCGTTCCCTCGTAATGTCTGATTCTTGACTTATCAAGTTTTATTTTAACTAGCTGATCATTTTCTGTTAAACTGTTTTGCTCTTTTTTGTAATCATTGCTTTTTAAACGTACGATAAATTTAATATCCTTATCCATCATATGTATAAACGCTGGCGTAGAAGGATAGCCTCTGTCCATGATAATAATATAGGGAATGCTGCCTATTGTTTCCGGTATTCGCTCCATCTGTTTTTCTGCCAGGCGCATTTCATTAAATTTCACCTTATTACAGTCACTTTCCAGTATCATACGATTCATTACATCATAAATACAGCCTAATCCTATTTGAGCTTGGGGCTTTGTGTTTTTCCGGCTTGCAGAACCATATAGTTTCAGTGTTTCAGCAATGGTAGAAATATTAATATCTGAGCCGTCAGCGGCTAATATTAAATGATCTTTGTAAGTTGAAAAGGTGGAATCTGCATAAAAGTTACGGTTATGATATTTATATAATTCTAAAAAAGCATCTGGATTAAGTTTCATACGCTGTTTCAGATATCCTGGTTTTGAAATAGACACACCAGGATGAGCAAGTTTCATATAATTTCTCAGTTCCAATGCCAACGTCACCCCCTTTCTGTTTATCATCGTGAAAAGAAGATCCTGAAGAGGCATTTTTCGAATTCTGGTAAAATAATTTTTATTACCTGATCGGCAAAATGCCTTAAATTCATCAGAAGTCATTTTTTCTATATCCATGAATATACGTTTCTGAGAATGCTTCATGCATAATCACATCCTTTTTTTGAGCAGGTTCATGGCTTCTTTTTACAATATAAGCATATCAAAAAAAGCAGAAGATATCTAATCCATTTCGGAATAAATATCTTCTGCTTTTAAGTTAATGACATTGTGATAGAAAAGGGCTTTCCGTACATCATCAGGTTTAGGTAACCAGTCAAGGAAGAATGACGACGGATTACCTCTTTTCCTTTAGGATTAAATATATTTTTTGATGTTCTTAAACTTAAAAATATATTCAAAATTATTTTGAAATATTCTTTAAATAAGGTTTCAGATTTTCCAAAACAACCCGATATCCATTCGGATACATATGAATCCCTTCAATTGTAAATTCCTTTTTCAGACGACCATTCTCATCAGTTAATCCGACATTCAGGTCAATGTATTCACAGTTCATTTTATCAGCTAGCTCTTTTACAGCCTGATTGGCTTTATTAATATTTTCAATGGTTCGTGTTGCTAATACTTGTTTCACCCATGCCAGAGTAGCTACATCCGGTGCGTCGTTGATTGGATAATAAGCAATCAGATAGATTTTAACATTCCCAAGCCGTTCCCGAATTTGCTGAAGAATTTTTTCATAGTTTTCAATCAGATGCTCCAACTTATAACCGCTACTTCCGATATCATTAGTTCCGATATTGATAAAGATAGTTGACGGTTCTGTACCGAAGATCATTTCCTCCATATGCTCCAGCATATCATCAGTTGTATATCCGCCGATTCCACGGTTATAAGCGGTAAGGGGAATGTTTTCAGTCATTAACATTTCATTTACCGGAAATTGTTCCATTAGGGAAGATCCTGTAAAAAGTACTTTTCCCTTCTGGGCAATCTTATTAAGATACTGATAACGTTTTAATGTTTTGAGTTTTTCTCCTGCAAAAAACTGTTGCATTCTGTCTTGAGCTTTATTTGTGTTTTTTTCCATTGTGAAAATCCCCTTTCTTGATTTCCTAATCTATATCATAGGCAGGATCATCCTATGGTATTCATTAATAAAGTGATCACCGGCATGCTGACAATACTGAAGACCGTACTCATGCAAACATCTTTTACAGCCTCTGTATAATCCTGATCGTAGAGCTGGGCGAAAATCGCTACATTTGCACCGACAGGAGCAGCGGCAGCGAATAACAAAGCCAGTTTCATCGTCTTGTATTCATCCGGCAGTGCAAGTAAAAGAAGTGCAGTTGCCACTGGAATCAGAAATAAACGGATAACGGAGCAAAGATAAGTTCCTTTATCATTAAATAATTCAGAAAGTCTGATCTGAGCCAGATAAGTTCCAAGTACGATCATTGCCAAAGGTCCATTCATAGAGGCCAGCGTTGAGATAACGGAAGTAATCTCAGCTGGAAGTTGTATCGGGAGAAAGAATAATAACAATCCGATGCACAGTCCAATCACAATAGGATTTGTGATAATTTTCTTTATACTGATGACAGATTTATCTTTGGTAAAGATGAAGACGCCGTAAGTCCATTGAAGAATATTTAAAAGAGCGACAAAGGAAGCTACATAGAAGACAGCTTCTTCATCTAAGACCATCTGTACAAGAGGAATTCCAATAAAGCCTGCATTGGAAAATGCACTTCCAAACTGTTTTACAACAGAGGTATTTTTAAAACAAAGTTTACTGATCAAAATAGCCAGAATTAATGCAATTAAAGAGATTCCAAAGGAGATCAGAAAACTCAAAAGCAGATCAACAGAAAATTCCCGGATGTATGACTTGATAATGGCCATTGGCATTACAAGATAAAGCAGCATTTTTCCGAGATCACCGCTTCCGGCTTTTGTAATAATTTTCTTTTTATACAGAAAATATCCACACGCCATATAGACGACCATAATGATATTTTGGTGAATCAACAGTGTTACAATTTCCATAAAAGTATTCTCCTTCATTCCGTAAAAATGTTAAATATCAAAATAAATAACATTGTTTTCTTGCTCTGTGAAGCAGATTGTAATATGGATTATTTAGAAAAAAAACAGATTATATTGCCAAACAACCATACAAATTTGCTGAAATATGCAGGCATATATTATTGCAGTGCATTCTGTTTCCTGTATTGTGTCGGCGTCATGTTCGTATCTTTCTTAAATAAACGGACAAAATTATTGAAGTCTGAGATTCCAGATAATTCTCCAATTTTGTAGCATGGAAGGTTGGTGTCTGACAGGAGAAACTTTGCATTTGCAAGCCGGAGATCAATCAGAAATTCAGTTGGGGATTGTCCTGTGTACTTCTTAAATTCCCGGCTCAGATGAAATTTTGAAATTCCGGCAAAGGCAGAAAGGGAATCTAAAGTAAGTGGTTTGGCATAATTACTTTCCATATATTTAATCAGATACCGGATATTTTCTGGGATGACTTTATCGGAAGACATCGTACTTTCATTACGTTTATGGAAAAGTAAAAGCAATAGTGATTCCAGCCGGTTTGATACGAGAAAATCTCTTTCAATACTGAAATTGGTATAGTGATACAGGATGTTTTCTAATGCGTTTTGAAATTCAGCTTTTGGGATTGAAAAAGAAATATCCCCATTCTTTTCCCAAAGCTGACAAAAGTAATCGGCAGAAATTCCATTAAAATGAATATCACTATGAGTCCAGTTAGTTGACTCTGTGTGGTAATAGTGTGGTTTACGGCAATCAATCAGGAAACCGGTCCCAGGAGTCAACAGATAGGTTTTATTTTCATATTCAAGAATTCCACTTCCTTCGTAAGTATACTGAATCAGAAAAGAAGAATAATTCTGCCGTCTTGTGAAATATGCGGATTTCGATTCAAGATAAACGAAAGACTGCAGGTATAGGAAGTGCTCCCTGGTATAGTCTGAAATTGGGCGCAGATGAATAAAGTGCTGTGTGCCATCCAGAGCAAAATCAGAAAAGGATGCATCTGTGGCACTCATGGCATCTTTTGGAAAAGAAAAAGAGAAGTCGGAAAAGAGTTTTTTATTTTTGGGAGTTCTCGGAATTTTCCATTGAAATATAAGAAGCGGAATTTTATCAAACATAATTAAATCCTCCTTTGAGCAAGATTATATGGTATATCAGCAGTATTATCAGTTTTTACTTGAAAAATATTGTATTATACTTTGCCTCAGAAAGCAAGAAAATAAGTGTTCTTGGAAAGGAGAGATAGATGGAAAAAGAAGGAACAGGTTTTTGGCTAGAACATTTCAGAACAGAAAACCAGAAGAATCCAATTGGTCTGGACTGTGAGAAACCACGATTTTCATGGGAGCTGCACAGCAAAAAGGAAAGTATTTTCCAAAGTGTATATCAGATTAAAGTTACAGATCAGTGGGGAAATGCAAAAGCGGATAGTGGAAGAGTGAAAAGTAAAGAGAATGTACTTCTTTCACTTGAACATTTTCAGCCTGAACCAATGACCGAATATAATGTTCATATAACAGTATGGAATAATTTACAGGAAAGTGCAGAAATTGAAGGTAGATTTGAAACGGGCAAATTGGGAACAGAATGGAAGGCTTCTTGGATTGAACCGGAACAGATACCTACAGAGGACAGCTCCAGGGGAAAGACGATGAACCGCCAGAGCTTGTTTAATGATCCACACAAGGGAAAGGAAAGAGATTTTGCAGAATTCCAGCCGGTACAGTACATAAGAATTCCATTTGAGCTGGAGAAAACACCGGTAAAAGCAAGAATCTATACTACAGCACACGGATTTTACAGATTATCACTGAACGGATCCAGAGCAGATGAACGAGAAATGACGCCAGATCTTATGTCGTATGAAAAAATTTTAATGTATCAGACTTATGATGTTACAGAAAGACTCAGGGAAGGGAAAAATGTAATTGGAGTAGAGCTGGCTGATGGTTGGTGGAGCGGAAGAACCGGAATGTCAGGTGACAGTTGTCAGTTTGGTGATACAACAGGACTTCTTCTGGAAGCAAGAATTACATTTGAAGATGGAACTGTTCAGACTGTTTCAGCAGAAAATGGAGTATCACATACGGGTCCTCTTGTAAGATCAGATATTTTCGTTGGAGAAAAATATGATGCAAGACTGGAGATGCCGAACTGGGATACAGCAGAGTTCTCTGCGGATGACTGGAAACCAGTGAAAAAAGCAGAGTATGGATTTGAGAATCTGATTGGACAGTATGGAGCGCCGGTAAAATCAGTAAAAATTTTACAGCCGAAAGAAATTATTCGTTCACCAAAAGGAGAATATATTCTTGATGTTGGACAGATTGTTGCAGGAAATGTAGAAATTACATTGGATGCAGAAGCAGGAAAAACAATCAAATTAGAGCATTCAGAGGTTTTAGACGAAGAAGGAAACTATTATAATAACATTATCGGAGTGAATAAAGAACAGCAGGATGTATATGTGACGAAAGAGGGAAAACAAACCTATAGACCACATTTTACATGGCATGGATTCCGTTATGTAAGAGTGACCGGATGGTCGGGTGAGATGACGACGGAAAACTTTAAGATCTTTGTTCTTTCAAGTGAAATGGAAGATATCGGAACAGTAGAAACTTCTCACAAAGAGTTGAATAGGCTGATCCAGAATATCTGGTGGAGCCAAGTGACAAACACAATCTCAATTCCTACAGACTGTCCGCAGAGAGAGCGTGCCGGATGGGGTGGAGATATCATGGTATTTGCACCGACGATGTGTAAGAACCGGCAGGCAGATGCATTCTTAACCCGCTGGATGATGAATGTAAGAGCAGAACAGATGGAAAAAGGTGAAATCCCGAATGTTGTTCCATATCTGAAATCTTACAAGACGATGGCGAATGTAACGACGAAATTCCATACGAGCTGCGGATGGGGAGATACAGTAGAACAGGTTCCGCTTACATTATACCGGGAATATGGAGATAAACGTGTACTGGAAGAAAATTACCCGGCGATGAAACGCTGGATTAATTACATCAAAGAACGTGCATGGAACCATCATCCGGAGGAATATGAGACCTGGGATAAAGAACATCAGGAACGCAGCCATTATCTGTGGAATACAGATTTCCATTATGCAGACTGGCTTGTTCCAAGTATGGTTCTGGGAAATCCGGATGGAACTGCAATGATCCAGACGGCAAGACAGACAATGCGTTATGTCGCACCGGCTTATTTCGCAAATACAGCGGCTACAATGGCAGAGATTGCAGAGATTCTCGGACAGACAGAGGATGCCAAAGAATACAGACAACTGTATGAAAAGATTCGTGAGGCATTCATCGAAGAATATGTAAGTAAAGATGGTACATTGGAGAAAGAACTCCAGGGACTGTATGTTATTGCATTGAAGAATCACCTTTGTCAGAAAGAGTTACAGCCGAAGATGGCTGCACATCTCAATGAGATGATCCAGGAGAATGATAATTGTCTTGATACAGGATTTTTAAGTGTTCACTATTTGTTGGATGTACTTTGTGAGAATGGTTACAGAGACACTGCTTATAAAATTCTGTTCCAGACAAAATGCCCGAGCTGGCTTTATGAAGTAGAACATGGAGCAACGACGATGTGGGAGAGCTGGGGCGCAATCGGAGAAGATGGACAGGTCAGTACTTACAGTTATAATCATTATGCATTCGGTTGTGTGATGGATTGGATCTACCGCGAAATCGGGGGGATCAAAGAGATGGCACCGGGTTATGAATCTGTTATGATTTGTCCAGATATGAAATGTGGATTGACTGATGTAAAATGTACTCAGCATACACCGAATGGCGTTCTGCAGGTAGTCTGGAAAGTGAAAGAATCAAAAGGATCCATTCGGGTGAAGATCCCATGCAATACAAAAGCAATGATCTGTCTGCCGACTGGAAAATGCATTATGACTGGAAGTGGAGAATATCAGTGGAACTTCCAGTTGAATATTTAAGAAGGTTTATAGATTTATTAGATAGTAAAAGTAGGAAAGAACGAAAGAAAAGAGGAAAAAGGATGAGTAAAAATACAGGTAAGAGATTATCGAAAAAAGAAATCATATCTTATGGTATGGCATCACCGGCAGTGAACATTGGAGCATTGATCTGCGGCTCATTTTTGTCAATGTATTTTACAGACATTGCAGGAATCCCGGCAGCTGCTGTTGGAATGATTTTCCTTGTGGCAAGAATTTTTGATGGTATTTCAGATATCTTGATGGGGGTTCTCATTGATAAGACAAAAACGAAAATGGGAAAAGCAAAACCGTGGATCTTAGTTGGTGGATTATTCAGCGGATTTTCAGCAGCATTGTTGTTTAATGTGCCACATATTGGAACAACGGGAATGATTATTTACGGAACAGTTCTGTATTTTGTCTTTACAGGTATTTTTAACACAATGACAGGTGTTGGAGTATCCACTTCCGTTGCTTTGATCACAGATAATGTGGCAGACAGAACAGCTCTTGGAGCAAGTTTCCAGACAATCCAGTCCATGACAAGTCTTGTTATTTCCATGAGTGCTATGCCGCTTGTAACAGTATTTGGCGGCGGACAGAAGGGCTGGACCGTATTCATGATCCTAGCAGTTTTTGTTGGATATGTATTCCTATATGTATTTATGAAAAATACAAAGGAACGTCACTCTGTAGAAGCGAAAAAAGGTGAGAAAGTAGGGCTTGGAGCGTGCCTGAAAGCACTGTTTACAAACCAGTATTTTCTTTGCATAACAGTAATTGGTCTTTTGTTGAACCTTCAGCTTGCAATGGTTGGAAGCATAGGAATCTATTATGCAAACCAGATTTTGAAGAATCCAATTATCTTCTCTTTGATGTCAGTAGCAATGTATGCCCCGAAGTTCTTCGGAATTCCGCTGTGTGTACCGCTTATGAACAAATTCGGAACAAAAAATGTAACAATCGCCGGACTGGTTGTTGTGGCGGCAGGAATGGGGTCTATCCTTCTTGTACCTAAGAGTGTAACCGTTGTATTTATTGCCCTTCTTCTGAAAGGAATTGGAACATGTCCGCTTCTTGCAAGTTTTAGTGTATACACATCAGCTGCAGCTGATTATGGAAGATATAAGACAAAACTTCCAATGCAGAGTATTTACTTCAGTGGAACAAGCTTTGGGAATAAAGTCGGAGCAGGACTCGGAGGAGCATTATTAGGTGGGTTACTTTCTTTCATCGGTTATGATGGACTGGCAAAAACACAGACAGCAATGACACTGGCAGGAATCAAATACATTTATGTATTTGGTGCGGTGATCCCATGTATCCTTATGATTCTTCTTCTCATTCCGTTAGGAAAGCTTGAAAAGATGAGACCGGAGATTGAAACAGGTTTGAGAGAGATGGACAATCATTAGAATGAAGAAATTCCTTTATCAGAGATTTCGTTTTTAAGAAAAAAGCCCCCCTTTTTTACCAGCGTTTATAAAGCAAAACAGGGTGAATATTAATAAAGAAGATCCATTCCGTGGTTACTGTTCAAAGGTCAATGTCATTTAGTTAAGGTACACGGTTAAATTCTAATTATAGATGTAACCAAAATTTTTATCTTTAAAAGGTTGACATATAAGCTAAAATGTGCGGCCGCTCTCGCTATTAATGATTTTTAGGTAGCGAGAGCGGCCCTTGAATTAGTGGTATAATACACTTCATTCTGATTCCAATCAGAAATGATCGGCAATATTCAAGACTCCAAACAGCCCATTTCCGAAGGCCACGATATTTTATATATCGAGCAGCATAGACACCGCTATCATTATACTTCTTTTTTTGACAGATTTGCAATCTGTCTTTTTAGTGTATCTATTTTTATAAGTGTCTCTTAAAAAACAGTTCTGCTAAAAATTCTTCAACATTTTTTCTCATGCATGATATCATTATTGAACGTTAACTAAATGACATTGAGAATTTTTATGGGTTTCAAGAGAATGCAAAACAATTTATCTGAAAGCACACGAATCTTGTCTAACACTTTATTTTCCTGTATATGAAGATCTGTTTGTATATATGACTAAAATGATTAAGAAGGGGTATGTAGTAGGATAGATAAACGCAGAAGCAGAGAAAGGAAGTTTAAATGAATGTATGGCATGATATCCGACAGGAAGATATAACCTCTGGAACATTCTGGGTTTATATTACAATGCAGAAGGGGAGTAATAAAAAATATAAATTTGATGTAAATACAGGATGTCTCCGGTTAGAAGAAATGCTTTATTCGGCATCTTGTCATCCGGTAAACGGAGGGATTATACCGAAAACATTGAATAGATTGAAGGAACCTTTGGAGGCATTGGTTATTTGCCAAGAACCTTTGGATTTATATACTTTGGTAGAATGTTCGCCTGTTGGAATCATTCAGATAATGAAGAATGGAAGAATAGAAGAAAAAATTATAGCACTTCCTATTGTCGGAAATATGGTTGGAATAGGTTTCGTGGATTCTAAAGCGGCATTGGAAGCAGTGTATGAAGAAATCCAATATTTCTATAATACATGCAACGGAACAGAGGAAGCAGAGTCTTGGACAAACGGAGAAATTTCGGGAATCAGGGCTGTTGATATGATAGATATGGCAATGAAAAATTATAAAAAACAGTATATGGAGTGATGATATATGGGAAGTATTCTGTTGGTGAATAGTGAAAAAAATATATACGGTAATGTACAACAGAAAATGATTGCAAATGGGTATGAATGTTTCATTTGCGATGGTGTGAATGCAGCGGAAATGCTCGAAAAGACAGCAGCAGAACTTGTTCTTTTATATTCCGATGAACAGAAAAAAGACATAAGACTTTTAATGCAGTTAAGAACAGTAAAATATGACGTGTTAGTGATTGTAATTGGGAAAATGAACCGAGTAGAAGATAAAATCCAATGGTTAGATAACGGCGCATGCGATTGTATTGATGTAAGTATTTCAGAAGGCGAAGTACTGGCGAGAATCCATGCTGCATTGAGACGTTTTCGTTCAAATAAAGCGCGTGAAAACGGAATATTGCACCAAGGAAAAAGAAGATTTGAATGAGAAAGATAATGATAATGTCAGTTGCAGATGAAGACGAAACATTATTTGACCAAATTAAGGAATATATTCAAACAAAGGCAGATTATGATATAACGGAGATAGATCCAGTGAAAATAGTATCTTTTGGAGAACTGACAATAGATATTTATCATAGACAGGTACTGGTAAAAAATATGGATGTTAGTCTTACAGATTTAGAATTTCGCTTATTACTATATCTTTCTAGCCAGCCTGGCCGCGTGTTTACATACCGTCAGATTTATGAAGCTGTATGGGGAGAAGATTATGCTTATGAAAAGGGGAACATTATGTCACATATCCGCCATATCAGACAAAAGATTCATGATAGCGAATTGCAATGTATAGAAAATATTCGTGGAGTAGGATATCGATTTAAAAAGTAATGACAGGTGATTTCCAATATAAGGAGAACACCTGTCATTCGTATATTCCACTGAAAATAGTCCAGTATATATGTAAAGGAATTGTGATGATTGAATACAATATCAGGAAGGAGATCAGCTATGCAAAGTTTTGTATGGGAAAGGGTAAATGATTTTATAAAAGAATTGCGTTGTGAAAATATCAGCAGGGAAAGTTATATTATGACGGCTGAATATAAAAAAGCAATGGAAGAAAAATCATATTACTATCTGGAATCCGGGCGGTCTATTGGAAACAGTGGAAGAAGATAAAGACAAAGTACCGAATGCTGAAAGCGTTAGGAATGGAACATTGGAAAGCAAAAGAACTCGCTTGCAGCAGAAAAGGTTACTGGAGAATGGCGAAAGTCTTGAACCAAATCTTTTCAAAGAAAATAATAGCCAAGCTAGGTTATACATCTATGCTTGACTATTATCTAGTAGTTTGTGAAAACTAAGGAACCGCCTAGTACTGAACGGTATGCCAGGTGGTGTGAGAGGTCGGCTAATCAATTAATGATTAGCCTCCTACTCGATTTATGCCAGGAAAGCAGTGCATAAAAACGCTCTTCGAGGATTGTGGGATTTGGGGAGTTTGAAGCGTATTTGTTCGTCTTGCCCTATTGCAGTCAATATTATGCTGAAATACAAAGTATATAAAGAAATTGAATAATCACCTAAAAATATAAAAAGAAAAAATACAGCTGTAAGATTGATGCAGTGTAAATTGAAAAAAACATAGGATTTTGAAAGAATTACCAAATATATTTAAAGAGAAATCTGTGTTTCTTTTCTATAATCAATACATAAGGAACAGAGAGAAACATCAAAAAACAAGGAGGTCAATATGAAAACAAAAATTGTAGCAGTATTATTAAGTGGATGTTTGGCGGCAGGACTTGCGGGTACTGTGACAGTACAGGCAAAAGAAAAGAAAGTAACTAAGGAAGAAGGAGAGCAGATCACCTTAGAACTGATGGATGGAACTTCAGAGACCCAGTATCAGGAATGGGAAGAAGAGATTATTTCCAGATTTGAAGAGGAAAATCCTAATATTAAAATAGAGATTACCAAGGTGTCGGCAGACAGTTGGAACCAGACAGTGATGACGAGATTTGCATCAGGAGACGCACCAGATCTTTTTACTTTTACAGAAAATGATGTTGCAGATATGGTTCCCAGCGGCTATGTTATGGATTTGAGTGAAAGTGCAAATATAGAAAATTATGATGAAGGTATGCTGGATAGTCTGTCTGTAGATGGCAAAGTATATGCGCTTCCAATTTCTAATGATCTGATGTGTGTAACTTACAGTAAAGATGTGTTTGAAAAGGCGGGGATTACAGAAGTACCAAAAACATGGGATGATTTTATGAAGGTATGCGAAACATTAAAGGGGCAGGATATTACTCCTCTGGTGGCAGGATTTGCAGATCAGTGGGCTGTAAATGGTGTTGGACAGACAACTTATTGTGCTGCTGTTCTGGGGCAGGACGGTCCGGCTCTGGCTGATGTCGCAAGCCGAAAAGTTACTTTTGCAGGAACAGAGCAGTGGAAAAATACATTGACAAAAATTTCAGAGATGTATCCTTATATGAATGAGGATCTGTTTGGGACAGATATGAATACCTGTTATGATATGGTGGCTAATGGAGAGGCTGCAATGATACCAAATATTTCTGCTGCTGTAAATAACGTAATGAGTATGAATCCTGATGCGGAATATGGTATTTTTGCTCTTCCTGTAGCAGACAGTGAAGAAAACAATAAAATGCCTATGTGTCCTCCGGCAAAAGGCTTTTCTATCAGTGAAAGTACTGCACACAAAGAAGAAGCTATGAAATTTCTGGAATATCTGACATCACCGGAATCCATTACGGTATTTGCTGAAAAAGGCGCCGGTATTCCGATTGTAAAGGGCGTGGATACTTCTTCTCTTACCGGAGCTTTTAAAGATGGTGCAGATATGATTCAGAGCGGAGATTTTAAACTTATTACCGGAAAAAGTTTCCAGAGTTCATTTGAGGATGCGTTCATCAGAGATTTGTCTGATTTCTTCCTGGAAGGCTGTAAGGATGTAGATGCGGCTCTGGAACAGATGGATACAGATTTTGATAATTTACAGTAATCACTGTAAACAAAAAAAGGAAAGTTGAAAGACTTTCCTTTTTTAGAAAGGAAATACAGGTTATGAGTAAGAAGTTTAAACGAAACATGGAGTATTTTGTGTTTTTGATTCCATCACTTATTTTATTTGGATTTTGTGTGGTCTATCCATTTTTATCCGGAATTCATCTGGCATTTACAGATTGGAATGGAATTGCCCCGGATTATAATTATACAGGTTTTGATAATTTTATCAGACTTTTTCAGGACAAACAGGTTTTGACACCAATTAAAAACACATTATTTTACGGAGTGGGAGTTACCATTCTGAATAACATTCTTTCTTTGTCACTTGCCATGGCATTAAGCAAGAAAATGAAAGGAAAAGCTTTTTTTAAAACTATTTTCTTTATCCCTATGTCTATCAGTGTGGTCCTTGCTTCTTTTGTATGGAGATATATTTTTTCTAACATGTTAAATGAGATTACAGGGCAGTCTCTTCTTGGGGCAAAAAGTACAGTTTTGATCGGTATCATTATTATTTCTATCTGGAATAATCTTGGTTCCAATACTATGATTTATCTTGCAGGACTGGCAGGAATCCCAAAGGATTATGAAGAAGCAGCTATGATCGACGGAGCAGGAATGTTCCAGAGGTTCCGTTACATAACGATTCCAATGCTGATGCCATCTTTTTCAATCTGCATTACCCTTACACTGACTTCATCTTTGAGAGAGTTTGGTCTGGTACTGGCAGCAACCGGAGGTGGTCCGGCAGGATCTTCCGAAACCTTTGCTCTTTTGATTTACAATTATATGTTTAAATATTCCAAGGCCGGATATGCACAGGCCATATCCCTTGTATTCATGGCAGTACTTGTAGTGATCGGTGTGGCGTTGAACAGATATTTCAGAAACAGGGAGGTTGAAGCATAATGAAAAATGAAAAGATAGGTGTTGGAGCCAGGATTTATTTACTTATTGCAACTGCGTTTTTTCTTTTTCCTTTTCTGATCTGTCTTCTGATGTCAGTAAAGTCAAAGCAGGACAGAGGAGGAGTTCTTGCACTGCCTCAGAAATTTCACTGGGAAAATTTTTCAAAGGCGATTGAAAGTGCGAATATTATCAATTCCATGAAAAATAGTCTGATTATTACCACTGCGTCTGTGATCATTATTGTTTTTGTGTCTGCAACTGCAGCCTATGCCATTGGAAGACAGTATCATAAAAGATTTTATCGTATTTATGAGAGCATTCTGGTAGCGTCCATGATGATTCCGTTTCAGGCGGTGATGATCCCCGTATATAAAATGTACCGTTCACTGGGACTTTTGAATTCCAGAACAGGGGCGGTTATTATGATCTCCGGTATGGCGGTCGCCTATTGTACCATTATGATCATTGGCTTTGTCAGAAGGATTCCCATAGAATTGGAAGAGGCTGCTATGATAGAAGGGGCAGGAAGATTTCGTATTTGTTTTACAATTATATTTCCATTATTGAAACCGATCCTGGCTACAGTAGCTACTTTGCAGTTTTTGGCTGTATGGAATGAATTTAATGTATCTATTCTTCTGCTTCAAAGTGAGGAGATCAAGACGATTCCTATGCAGCAGTATGTATTCTTTGGTGCCTATGGCGCGGACTATAATACTGCCTTTGCAGCAGCAGTCATTACTATGATTCCGGTAGTGATCATCTTTCTGGTCCTTCAGAAATATGTAGTGGCAGGAATGACAGCCGGAGCCGTAAAAGGCTGAGACGGAAAGGAGAAAAAAGATGAATCCAATTTTACCATTACATTATTCTGCCCCGGACGGGGAACCCCATGTTTGGGCGGAGGATCCGGATACTTTATATCTTTATGCTTCTAATGACCGGACCGGTGGATTTAATATGGATCCCTGGCAGTCAGTATGGTCGACAAAAGATCTTATAAACTGGACAGAACATAAACCTGGATTTGATGCAAGAGAAGCTGTGGATTTTGACCAGGTAGAGGCTTTGCCTGCCAGCGACTGTATTGAAAAAAACGGAAAGTATTATTACTATTTCACTGCAGCAGGAAAGCAGTGCGTTGCTTTTTCTGACAGACCGGAGGGACCGTTTCTTCATGCAAAGCCAATAGAAGGAACTGAATTTCCAAACTGTGGTGATCCGGCAGTTTTTGTAGATGATGACGGAAGTGCTTACCTGTACTGGGGGCAGTTTTCTCTCAGAGGCTGCAGGTTAAAGGACAACATGTATGAACTGGATAAGGAAACCATAAACACCATGCTGATCACAGAGGATGAACATGGATTTCATGAGGGAAGTTCCATGCGGAAAAGAGGAGATCTTTATTATCTGATCTATTGTGATACAGACCGTGGAAGCGCTACCTGTTTAAGCTATGCAGTTGGAAAAACTCCCCTTGGACCCTTTGAAAAAAGAGGAGTGATCATAGATAACATAGATGGTGATATTTCTGCATGGAATAATCACGGTTCTATAGTATGTTTCCATGATCAGTGGTATATCGTTTATCACAGAGCGTGCCTGGGATACGAGATGGGAGGCCGAAAGGCCTGTATGGAACCGATTTATTTTGATGAAAACGGCGATATAAAAGAAGTAAAAATGACTACCCAGGGGATTGAAGCGCCTATTGATGCCAGAAAAAGAATGGACGCCTGGAGAGCCTGCTGTTTTTACAGAGAAAAAACGCAATTTGATATCGGAGAGAATTTTTTCTGGAAATATCCAGTAACAGGGTGGAGACAGACAGTGGCAAGAAATTCCATCCGTAATGAAAAAGATACAGGAGTACGTGCCTTCCATTATGTGGAAAAAGGCATTCATAAAGAATATCTTACCAAGTTTAAAAAAGGAGACAGTGCTGTTTATCGTTATCTGGATTTTGGAAACGGTGTTTCGAAATTTCGGTGCTCTGCTTCCAGCTATCTGGCTCACTGCAGAATAGAGATCCATCTGGATGGGGCAGACGGACCGTTGATCGGTTCCTGCGAGATTACAGATACAAACGGGTTTGGCCCGTGGAATTTTCAGACCTTTACTTGTAATGTGAAGCCTGTCACGGGAGTGCATGAAGTGTGTCTGACTACTTATCCGGAAAAGGGAGAATGCAGCACGTGGCTGTGCGATCTGGACTGGTTTGAATTTGTATAAGGGGATAAAACATGAAACTGACATATTTATCAATTAATGGCAGAGAAGATTTAAAAAATGTGGAGTTGGTGAGGCCGGTATTTTTCTGGAAAGCAGAAAATGGCTGCCGGCAGTTTACGGTTGAGCTGTCTGACAGATCGGATTTTTCCAGGCTTCTTTTTCTCAGGGATACAGACAGAAACTATTATGTGTATGACAGCGTCCCTTTGAAGGCTGAGAAAAAATATTATCTGCGAGTTCGCTGCGGACTGGGAGACTGGAAACAGATTGAGTTCTGCACAAAGAAGGAGGACTGAAGATGGCATATCATAGCTTTCGTCCGGGACAGGTCTGGCTGGATACAGAGGGAAAAAGGATCCAGGCTCACGGAGGTTCTGTTTTTTATGAAAAAGGAATCTATTACTGGTATGGGGAAAACAAAGAAAAATCAGACGGCAGAAACGGAATCTGGCACTGGGGTGTAAGATGTTATTCTTCCAGGGATTTATATAACTGGAAGGATGAGGGAATTATCATACCTCCTGTTGAAGAAGATCCGTTATCACCTCTTCATCCTTCCAGATGCATGGACAGACCGCATATTATCTATAACAAAAGAACCGGGAAATATGTGTGCTGGCTGAAGATCATGAATGAGGATTTTTCTCAGGCATCTACTGTATTAACTGCAGATAATCTGCTGGGACCTTATACAATGATCAGAACCGGGCTTTATCCTCTTGGGATGAGCGCTGGTGATTTTGATCTGGCTGTGGCAGAGGATGGGAAGGCTTACTATTATTTTGAACGTGTTCATTCGGAAACTATCTGTGCAGATCTGACAGAGGATTATACAAATGTGACAGGGTATTACAGTACTCATTTTCCCAGAAAATGTCCGCCTGATGTGAGGGAGGCTACTGCCCATTTTATGAGAAAAGGGAAGCATTATCTTCTGACATCAGGAACAACAGGATATTATCCAAATCCTACGGAGACAGCAGTGGCCGATACCTGGCATGGACCTTACAGAGAACTGGGGTGTACGCATCCGGATGATGAGACAAAAACCTCTTTTCACTCTCAGATTTCCTGTGTATTTAAAGTGCAGGGAAAAAAGGATCTGTTTATCGCATGTGCTGACCGCTGGCTTCCCCGGGAAATGCACAGAGATTACAAAGTGTACAGGGAAATGTTCCGCAGCCAGTTTGATGGAGATGCACCGGACTTTGATGAAACTCTTATGGGAGAGCCTGCTGTGGAAAATACATCTATTGCAGATTATGTATGGCTTCCGATAAGGTTTGACGGAGAGATGGCTTATATTGACTGGAAAGATGAATGGAAGATCGAGGATTATGATTAAGTGAAAAAACGCTTTCATAGATTATTTTGACCGGAACTGTTATAATAGAGTTATTGATCGTACAGAATTTGTTTTATGGAAGAAAATCATAAACAACAGAAAAGGAGATAACTTTCAGGATAACGACAAAAACTATATTATAAGAATCTGTCTGATTCCTGAACAGGAATAAAAAGTGAAGCAGAAAAAAGAGAAGTGGAAAATATTTAAGGTCTATTTATGGAAAAAAATAAGGGACAGTAAGATAAGAACGAAGTTATATCTGTATCTTATTTTTTCTGTTTTGATAATAGGAGCAGCTATTGGCTGTGCAAGCTATTATCAGATGCGCAGAGAATTGCTCCACAATGCAGAAGATACAGTGATTTCTTTTTTAAAACATGCAGGAAGCCGTCTGGATGAGCAGATGAAAGCGTTTCAGATGTCGGCTTATTCTTTTTCAGCAGACAGTGAGGTACAGGCAGCAGCCAGGGATACTGAAGAAAAAAGCAAGTGGGAACGTACTCTGGAAAAAAATATTGTGTCCACAGCAGTATCTCAGTATGGAACTCTTTATCGGTATTCAGATTTTGTTGTGATGCAGAAAAATAATGGCGAACTGATCTGGAATGACGAGGGGCTTTCACAGGAGAAAGCAGAAGAACTGATACAGGAAGGCGGACGTTTATTAGAAGACACACAGGCTGTAAAATGGTGCCAAATAGGAGGCAGGAACTGTCTGGTAAGAAGAATTACAGACACAGGCGGAAAAAACAGGCGGAAGCAAAGTGGTATTCTGGTAATAGGTGTTAAGGATGCTTTGTTTGAGGTGGGGGAGGAATCTTCTGCCTATACTAAGAATGAGAATCTGGTCATTGCAGGGCAGGACGGAAGTATTTATAAAGAAAGTACAGTCCAGCCGGAATCTTGGAATATCAGGGAACATCTGGGATATAAGAATGGAAAATATTACGTATATGCAATGCATGAAAAATATGCAGAAAAGTCTTATCTGGTCGTTCCTCTGAAAACGATGGAAATGAGAATGAATCTGGTGTGTATTATCTCATACCATCTGATATTGGATTCTCTCAGCCATATTGTGAAGTTTATTGTGGCTGTAACGCTTGTTTTGTGCGGGCTGGGAGTTGGTGCGGCAAGGATCTTGTATGCAAATATGAAGAAGAATCTTGTGATCATTGAAAATGGAATGCAGGCATATGAAGCAGGAGACTACTCAAGACTTCAGTCTCCCGCCTGTTATGATGAATTGGGACTTCTGATCCTCCAGTTTAATCATATGGGAATGGAAATCCAAAGATTAAATGAACTGTCACAAAAAGAAGAGCAGGAAAAACAGGAACTTAAATACCAGATTCTGGAAACACAGATCAATCCTCATTTTCTTTATAATACATTGGAAACCATTAAATGGATGGCGTATGAAAAAGAAGAAGAGGAGATCGCAAAGCTTTCAGGAGCTATTATACGACTTTTACGTTTTACTGTAAAAAATGTAAATAAAATGATTCCTTTAAGGGAGGAACTGGCCTATATCCATGATTATGTGACGATTCAGAAAATAAGATATGAGGATGCTTTTCAAGTGGAGTATGAAATCACACCAGAAGCAGAAGAATTTTATATTACTTGTTTTGTTCTTCAGCCATTTGTAGAAAACAGTATTCTTCATGGAATGGATATTTCTACAAACACAGGAAAAATTTGCATTCGTGCCTTTGTGGAAGAGGATGTTTTGTGTATATCTATTTCTGATAACGGAATTGGTATGAATGAAGAAGTTCTTCAGAATTTGAGAGAAAAGATATCCAGTAACCGTTTGGAAGAATATAAAGGATTTAATGGCGTAGGAGTCACGAATATTATTCTGCGGATGAAAATGACCTATGGAAAAGCGTTTTCTTACGAGTTTCACAGCAAAGAGGGGAAAGGCACCACAGTTTTATTAAAAATTCCGAAAGGAGACAGAGCAGATGAAGCGGGTTTTGATTGTTGAAGATGATAAATTTTTTCGATTTGCCATGAAAAAAACAATCCATTGGACAGAAAATGGACTGGAGTTAGCAGGTGAAGCTGTCCATGGAGGAGCTGCTTTGGGGTTCCTGGAAAAGGCGCAGGTGAATATTGTTCTGACGGATATGAACATGCCTATTATGAATGGTGTAGAGCTGACTGGAGAAATAAAGAAAAAATATCCACATATAATGGTGATCGCTCTTTCTGCTTATGATGATTTTGAACTGGTAAAGGAAGCAATGAAACTTGGAGCCAGCGATTATCTTCTGAAACAGGATATGGAGGAACAGGATATCGGAAAAAAAGTAGCCGATACCTGGAAGTCTTATGTAAAAGAGTTGGCAGATAAGGTCTGGATTCATGAGGGAATCATGAGGTTTTTGAAAGGCGAAAATACAGATGATATTTTATGGCTGGGTGAATTTCTCAAAGACTGTCTGGAAATTGAGAAAGGCATTTTTATCTGCCTGCTGCGTACGCTTGAGGAGAGATGGAAAACAGACCCCGCGGAAATGAAAGAGAGCATTCTGCAGATACGGTATGGACAGGAGAGCATCTTTTTTCTGAGGGAACCAGAGCATTTGAGCGAGCGCAGAAAAATAGAGGAAAAAGCACTGCTGACTGGTGAAATACAATCGCTTGCAGCAGGAGAAAACCTTGTGGGAGCCTGCAGCCGAACGGTCAGGAACATTGAACAGTTTAAAGAAATCTGGATGGAAGTCAGGGAACGTCTGGAATGCGCTTCATTTTCTGGAAAAACAGGGATTATGATGCCCGGGGAGGAGCCAAAAGACAGGATTCTTCACTGGGAATATATGCCTCAGGAAAAAAAGGACAGAATCACCTGCGAGCAGGCTCTTGCGGAACTTCGCAGTCTTACAGAAAAGATGAGAAAGGTAATGCCGGATGCGGAACATGTGAGAAGGAATTTCCTGAGATTTCTGGAAGAAGTTCTGGAGAAAGGACATTTTAAAACAGCAGCATTTGATCATATGGAAGTGTACCGGCAGCTGTGCAGCACATTTTCCCTGAATGAGAAAGAACAGCTTATGGAGATCTATATTAAAGAGCTGTTTGAACAAAAGAAAAAAAGAGGGTATTCAGACGCTGTTCAAGGTGGAATCAGTTTTATAGAATCTAATTATATGAATGCAGTTTCTTTGAAAGATGTTGCAGATAATGCAGCCATGAATGAAAGTTATTTTTCCAATCTTTTTAAACGTGAGGTTGGAATGGGAGTTATAGATTATCTGAATCGGATACGTATAGAAGCAGCAAAACAGCTTCTGGAACAGACTTCTCTTAAAAATTATGAGGTTGGAGAACGTGTTGGGATTTTCAATGCTTCTTATTTCAGTACACTGTTCCGGAAAGAAACCGGAATGACCATACAGGAATATCGCAAAAAATATAAATGATGTATAGATAAGAAGAAAAGCAGTTAAGAGGGATTTTGATTACTGAAGGAGAAATAAATATGGCAGCAGTAAGCAGTGACCTGAACATGGTAAGAGTCACCAATGAAGAATTTGTAAAAAAAGCAGAGGCATGTACTCCGGAACTGTATAAGAGCGTAGTATATCCAGAATCTGTTGTGGAGATCAGAAAAACGGAGAATGATTACATAGAGATAATTAAAAAGGACGATATAAAAAATCTTTCCCGGTATGTACTTAAAAAAGGGGATCGGCTATGTCTTGATTTCGGAGATCATCAGGTGGGATACGTTACGCTTTATTTAAAGTCTGTTGGAAGCCCTCAGGATGCGCCTGCATTTTTTAAACTGAAGTTTGGAGAAAATGCAAGGGAGATAACCGAAAACTCTGAGGAATATGATGGATGGATCAGCAAAGGGTGGATCCAGGAGGAATATCTGCATGTGTATGTTCTTCCGGTAAAACTGGAATTACCCAGACGTTATGCATTTCGTTATATGGAACTTCAGGTGATAGATACCTCTGTGAAATGGCAGCTGGTAATAGAAGAGACATTTTGTACCAGTGTGACTTCTGCCTGCGAGGACAAGGTGAAAAAACTGGACAGTGAAAATGAAGAACTGCAGGCAATTGATAAGGTCAGTCTGAGAACCTTGCGTAACTGTATGCAGCAGGTGTTTGAGGACGGTCCCAAAAGGGACAGAAGGCTCTGGCTGGGAGATCTGAGACTGCAGGCTCTTGCGGATTATGAGACTTATCAGAATTATAATCTTGTAAAAAGATGTCTTTATCTGTTTGCCGGACAGACAAAGGATAACGGACAGATCAGTGCATGCCTGTTTACAGAGCCGAGACTTTGTGCAGATGATACGTTTCTTCTGGATTACTCTATGTTTTTTGGGCCGGTTCTGTTGGATTATTATCAGGCTTCCGGAGATGTGGAAACCCTTCGGGAACTGGGAAGCAGTGCGTATAGACAGATGGAACTTGCCGGGGAATGGTTTGATGAAAGAGATCTCATGAAAAACGGAGAGGGCTTCTGGGCTTTTGTGGACTGGACAGAGGGGCTGAATAAGCAGACAGCTCTTCAGGGCATCTATATTTACTGTATAAGGCGGGTAAAGAAGATCGCAGAACTTCTTGGAGATAAAAAAAGAGCAGAAGGATTTGCGGAAGAGATAAGGAGAAAGACAGAGGCAGCGAAAAGATACCTTCTGGATCCGGATACAGGACTTTTTGTCAGCGGAGAACAGCGGCAGATAAATTATGCCAGTCAGGTTTGGATGATTTTGGCAGAGGCTGTTATAAAGGAAGAGGGAGCACAGCTGATTGACAGGCTTCTGGAGTTTGATCCGGAAAAGGACATGGTTTCTCCTTATATGAACCATCATTTTGCAGAGGCTCTCATTCTGTGTGGAAGGAAGGATCAGGCCCTGGAATATATAAAGTATTACTGGGGCGGAATGATCCGTGAGGGAGCAGATACATTCTGGGAGTTATATAATCCTGAGAATCCGTCTGAAACACCTTATGGAAATGGTATGGTCAACAGTTATTGTCATGCATGGAGCTGTACGCCGGCATATCTTTTTCGAAAATATTATGATATGTAGAGATTTTGGGCAGGAGAGATCCTGCCTTTTTAATTGTATAGAAAAAACAGAATGAATTGTTTTTTTGTATGTTTCAGAAACTGCAAATAATATGTGAAAGAGAAAAAAACTGATTTATGCTTGCAAAAAAACCGGAAGATGGTTATTATAGAGAACGAATGTTTGAAATGGTAATAAGTGAAAGAAAGCTTCCTGTATACTTTAAATAAGCCAAGAAATTGACAATAAAAAATAC
>ENA-ORMO01001439-ORMO01001439.1-human-gut-metagenome-genome-assembly--contig:-NODE-1439-length-25306-cov-7.308938_pt1 | contig 25306 bp, 25 predicted proteins | sample MGYA00242106_ERZ509001 | MGnify/ENA primary metagenome ERZ509001 (study PRJEB26280, sample SAMEA2338736) | human gut metagenome | biome: human gut; feature: human-associated habitat; material: faeces...
ATAGTTCAAAACACCTACACGATGCGTAGATGTTTTGAACAGGCTAAAGCCGTATTAAAAAATATTTTTCTGCAAAAATATTTTATTTCCAGTCATATTTTGTCAGATGTCCTCCCAGCTGCATATGACTGAAATCATGCTGGCGAAGAGCCTCATAAAGAACAATAGCCACCGAATTGCTGAGATTCAGAGAACGAATGTCGTTAATCATAGGAATGCGGACGCATGTTTCCTGATTGTTCAGAAGAATCTCCTCGGGAATTCCCGCGCTTTCCTTTCCAAACATGATAAAACAGTCATCCTCATATTTTACTTCCGTGTAAGTCTGAGGCGCCTTTGTTGTGGCATAATAGATCCTGGCTCCCGGATTTCTCTGAAGAAAATCTTCATAATTCAGGTAAGTAGTCACATCAAGATCCTTCCAGTAATCCATCCCGGCTCTTTTAATGGCTTTTTCATTCAGTAAAAATCCCAGTGGCTCAATAAGATGAAGTCTTGTTCCTGTAGCCACGCAGGTCCTTCCTATGTTTCCTGTATTCGCCGGGATTTCCGGCTCATGGAGTACAATATTCAGCATTCTTCTGTCTCCTTTTTCTTTCCCGGTAATCTGCCGGAATTTTTCCACTTTTCTCCCCATGAAAACTTCGTGATCTCATCCTGAGAGGGACGTTCCAGATATCTGATATTTTCTCCGCTTCGCAGAATACGGTCATTGCCCTTTACCGCCTTTCCGATCACTGCTGCCGGAATTCCCTGTTCAGAGTAATACTGTACCAGTTCTTCTCCTCTTACTGTCCCCACAAGAATACTTCCTTCCGAAAGAAGTTTATAAGGATTCAGGTCAAATCTCTCGCAGATCTCAATCGTTTCCTGACGAACAGGGATCTTACGAAGATCTGCAAAAAGTCCCATTTCAGAAGCCTCCGCCACTTTCCACAAACCAGCCAGAATACCGCCTGTTCCCAGAGAATAAAGAACATCCGTTTCTATTACAGTCTGAGAATCAGCCATACTTTCAGAGACACCGTAAAGAGAGGGACCTCTCCATGCATCCCAGAGAAATCCTTCAGAAAAAAACTGTCTCAGAAATTCTTTTTCTTTTTCTACAATAAGAGCAGTACCCGTAAGGGCAATATCCCCGACGATCACAAGGTCGTCTCCCTCTTTCAAAAGCCCTGTCACCTCCGCGCGCAGGGCTTCCATTGCTTTTTGTCCAAGTTTCATATTCCATATCCTCTGTTACACCAGAATAGACAAAATGCTTGGAACAACCATAGCAAGAACCAGTATCACCGCAATCACTGCTGTGATAACTTTACGTTTTTTCGGATCAAACATTCCCATTTTCGTCACCTCTTTTTATTTTCGTCTGTCTCTGTAAGACAGATCCTCTGTACCGTCGCATTGTTTGTCAGCGGGTTTCTGTGTTCATAATCAAAAAGAATTGCGTCGTTCTCTCCAAATACCTCTATATGAGCGGTTTTCGGAATTCCACGGACCTTTCTGTAGTCCCGGATCATTTTCTCATATGGCTTCTGGTCAGAGGCAAAGGAAGGACGCTTTTTCAGCTTTTCTCTCAGATAAAGGTCACAAACCATATACTGAGAAGACCGTTCCGCAGAAAATTCTGTTTTTTCACGGATAAACTCCAGAAGGATCTCATAGCGCCGGATTCTGGAATGAGAGATTTCTCCGTAACCTTTTTCCTCATAAAATGCTCCCAGGCTTTCATAGAAATCAAAGGGAGATACAAAAGCGCCGACCAGCCAGTGAAGCGTGTTCTGGAACTGACCACTATTATAATACACTTCCACCATACTTTCCACCATTTTCAGCCGCAAAATATCTTTATAAGCAAACCATCTGGTGCAGAGAACCTCATAAGGCTCCCTGTCTTTATAAAGAATCTGGTACTTCTCTGCCTCATGATACATAGATGAACCTTTCAGCACTTTCAGAAATCCCAGCTGCAGCTGATCCGGCTCCATACGGTAAACATCATTAAACGAATTCCGGAAGCTTTCGTAATCCTCATAAGGAAGTCCTGCGATCAGATCCAGATGCTGATGGATGTTTCCATAGCTTTTTATCCGTGCCACTGATTTTTTCAGCTTTTCCAGATCCATAGTCCGATGAATCGCCCGGATGGTTTCCGGATTGGTAGACTGCACGCCGATCTCCAGCTGGATCAGTCCCGGTCTCATATGGCTCATCAGCTCCAGTTCTTCCTCACGGATAAGATCTGCGGATATCTCAAAATGAAAATTCGTGACTCCATTATCATGATCCTGTATGTACTGCCAGACAGCCATAGCGTGATCGTGACGGCAGTTAAAGGTCCTGTCCACAAATTTCACCTGTGGCACCTTCTGATCCAGAAAAAACTGCAATTCCTTTTTTACCAGAGAAAGCTCCCGGAATCTCAGTTTTTTATCAATGGATGACAGACAGTAGCTGCAGGAAAAAGGACACCCCCTGCTGCTTTCATAGTAAATAATCCGGTTGGTGAAATCCTCTGTATTTTCATAAGCAAAAGGGACTTTACTGAGATCCATGCTCTCTCTCCATCCATTATGACGGATTTCCTTTCCGTCACGATAAGCGATTCCTCTGATCTGCTCCAGTGTCCCTGTCCCTTCTATATAATAAAAAGCAAGTTCCAGAAAAGTCTCCTCTCCTTCTCCTACCATGACTCCGGTAAGCTGCGGAAGCTCCTTCAGAAGTTTCTCTGCATCAAAAGAAACCTCCGGGCCTCCGACCCAGAAGGCCGTACCCGGAAGTATTTTCTTAAGATCAGGAATCAGCTCCTTAATATAGGAGATGTTCCAGATATAGCAGGAAAAGCATACTACTTCAGCGCCGCTCCTGTAGATATCCTTCAGAACCTCATCCTTTGTCTGATTGACAGTATACTCCCCAAGGAGTATGGATTCTTTAAATCGGGATGCATATGCCCTCAGATCATACACTGCCGGATTGGAGTGAATGTATTTGGCATTACATGCCGCCAGTAATATTTTCATTGCTCAGACTCCCTGTACCCGTTATTCGCCAAGAAGACGGATCAGGTCGTTTTTGGCGGTAAGGCCTACCACACGGCTGTCTTCTTTTCCGTTTTTGAATACGATCAGAGTCGGGATACTCATAACCCCATACTGCTGAGCCAGAGCCGGCTGCTGATCCACATCAACCTTGCCTACGGAATATCCCTCTGCCGCAAGCTCCTCCACGATCGGCGCCTGACGCATACAGGGACCGCACCAGGTTGCCCAGAAATCCACCAGTACCGGTTTCTCAGATTTTAATACCTCATTTTCAAAATTCTGTGTTGTCAAAGTAATCTCCATAATCAAATCCTCCTTTATGATCTGTCTGCATTTCTTTTGCGGACATATTTCCCTGCATGGATACCTGCCACACTTCCCTCATATACCGCCTTGGCCACCTGCAGAAGACCGCCAGTGCAGTCGCCTGCGGCAAACAGTCCGGGAATGGTTGTTTCCATGCTTTCATTTACCCTGATATGACCTTTTTCTGTCAGCTCCGCACCCATCTGACGGGCAATCTCTGTACTGCCTGCTGTGCCAAGAGCAACAAAAACGCCGTCTGCCGGATAAAAGGAAGCCTCCTGTTCCCCTTCTTCCTGAACACTCATACCGGTTTCCATCCGAAGTCCGGAAACAGTCTGTTCTCCCTCAATGGACTGAATCTTCATGGTATTGACTGTAATGGAATGTTCTCTGGAAAACTCCGGCTTCTCCCCATTGGTATAGATGGTAACGGAAGGTGTCACATTTTTGAGTTCTTCCGCTTCGTGAAGTGCAAAATCACTGTTTCCCAGAACAGCCACTTCTCTGCCCCTGTAAAAAAAGGCGTCGCAGACAGCGCAGTAGCTTACGCCTCTGCCCTCATATTCCCGGATTCCCGGAATCGCCGGCGCCGCCCGCTTCCCTCCTGTGGCAAGGATCACGCTTTCTGTCTCAATATCTCCGGCCGTGGTCTTTACGGTAAACGTATCAAATCCGGAGATTCCCAGCACCTGCGCCTCCAGGATACGGACTCCCAGCGCCTTTGCCTGAGCAATTCCCGTATCAAAAAGCTCCTGTCCGGACAAAGGACGTTCCAGTCCATAATAATTTTCTATTTTTTCTGCTTTTTCCAGTGCGCCGATCCCGGTATGGATCACCAGCGGATCCATATTTCCCCTGACCGTATAAAGTGCTGCAGAGATTCCTGCCGGTCCTGCACCGATGATAACAACTTTTTCCATATTTCTTATCACCTGCTTTCTTACTAATCTATAGTATACACCTTATCAAAAAAGATTCCGTGACCTTGTCACAGTTTTCTGTTTTTCGGACATACTGAATAAAAAATAAGACAGCTCCTCCGGATCTTCTGTATCTGCACAGCTTCCGGTGGTTCTGTCTTATTTTATCTCACATTTACACGATCCTGTCAAGAGCGCAGATCTCCACGCCCTCCTCAGTCAGAGCCCTGCGTATTTTTTCCACAAAAGCAAGGGCTTTTGCGCCGTCTCCATGAACACAGACCGAGTCTGCCTGGATCGGAATATCTTTGCCTGTAATGGCTGTGACCTTTTTCTCTTTTACCATTCGTACCACACGGGCAACTGCCAGATCCTCGTCTGTGATCATGGCGCCTTCTTTCCGGCGGTTCACAAGAGAGCCATCCTCCTCATACGCACGGTCTGCAAAAACCTCCAGCGCAGTGCGAAGCCCCATATCGCTTGCCGCACGGGCAAGTTCTCCGCCGGACAGAGCCAGAACGATCAGCTGCGGGTCAAATTCCCGGATTCCCTCACAAATAGCTCTGGAAAGCTCATAATCCTTTGCAGCCATATTATAAAGGGCCCCATGAGGTTTTACATGCTGCATTTTGATTCCATGCACTCTGCAGAAAGCATCCAGAGAACCCAGCTGATACAGCACATATGCCTTTGCCTCCGCCGGGCTCACGCTTAAATTTCTTCTTCCAAATCCCATCAGATCCGGAAATCCCGGATGAGCGCCGACACGGATTCCTGCTTCTTTTGCCATGGAAAGAGTCTGGTCCATCACAACCGGATCAGAAGCATGGTATCCACAGGCAACGTTTGCAGAAGTGATCAGTGGGATCACTTTGTCATCGTTTCCAATGGTATAGTTTCCAAAGCTTTCTCCCAGATCACAGTTCAAGTCAACTCTAAACATAAACTCCACTCCTATTTAATATGCATTAAATTTTCGATAAATCCGGTATCTGCCTTACCTTCACAGAATACCGGATGCTTCATGATCTGATACTGGAAATCCAGATTGGTCTCCACTCCCACGATCAGCATTTCATCCAACGCGGAACGCATCTTCTGGAGGGCAGCCTCTCTGTCCGGAGCATGAACGATCACCTTTGCGATCATGGAATCATATTCTGACGGAATACGGTAGCCGGTATAAAGACCGGTATCCACCCGGACTCCATTGCCTGCAGGAAGATGAAGATGCTGCACCACGCCAGGGCTCGGCATAAAGTTTTTCTCCGGTATCTCCGCATTGATCCTGCACTCGATCGCATGTCCCCGAAGCTTCACATCTTCCTGTTTAAAGCTCAGCGGAAGTCCCATGGCAACACGGATCTGCTCAATGATCAGGTCGGTACCCGTAACCATTTCTGTAACTCCATGCTCCACCTGGATCCTGGTGTTCATTTCCATAAAGAAAAACTCGCCCTGGGGACTTACAATAAATTCAATAGTTCCTGCATTTGTATAATTTACTGTTTTTGCTGCAAGAACTGCATATTGATTCATTTTTTCTCTGGTTTCTTCCGTGATGGCAGGTGACGGAGATTCCTCGATCAGCTTCTGATGGTTTCTCTGTACGGAGCAGTCCCTCTCTCCCAGAGCAACCACATTGCCAAAATTATCTGCCATAATCTGGATCTCCACATGACGCGGATTTTCCACAAACCGCTCGATATACATAGTATCATCGCCAAAAGCATTTGCAGACTCTCTCTGTGCCACATTAAACTGAAATTCAAATTCATCCTCAGAAGCAGCAACTCTCATTCCCTTGCCGCCGCCTCCGGAGGAAGCCTTTATCATAACCGGATAGCCGATCTCATTTGCAAGCCTCAGTCCTGTCTCTGCATCATACACCGGCTCTTTGGTTCCGGGCACAACCGGAACTCCGGCCTCCATCATTGTCTTTCTCGCCTGGGATTTATTTCCCATTTTGTCTATAACATCTGCATCCGGGCCGATAAAGGTAATCCCGTTTTCTTTACATCTGCGCACAAACTCGCTGTTTTCGGACAAAAAGCCAAATCCCGGATGAATCGCATCCGCTCCCATATTTCTGGCAGCCTGAATGATACGGTCCATATTCAGGTAACTGTTCCTTGCCGGACCTTCCCCGATGCAGATTCTCTGGTCTGCCAGCTGCACATGAAGACTTTTTGCATCCTCTTTGGAGTAAACAGCAACACTTCGGATCCCAAGATTCCTGCAGGCACGGATGATACGGACAGCAATCTCACCCCGGTTGGCGATTAAAATTTTGTTAAACAATATTCACGCCTCCCTCCGGCTCTTATAATTTCTTTACACGGAACAGAGGCTGTCCATATTCCACCTTCTGCTCGTTGCTTACCAGAACTGCCTCGATCTCACAGTCAAAATCGCTCTGGATCTCATTCATCAGCTTCATTGCTTCAAGAATACATACGGTCTGTCCGTTTTTCACCTGATCACCCACTTTTACAAATGCCGGTGCATCCGGTGCCGGTGCAGAATAAAAAGTACCAACAATCGGAGAAGTGATAAAAAGCTTTTCATCCTCCTCTTTCACCTCTGCTGTCGGTGCTTCTGCAGGTGCTGCAGGAGCCGGTGCAACAGGCATGCCTGCCGCCACGACCGGAGGATGATCCAGCTTGCTCATAGTAATCTTCAGGTCGCCTTCTTTTAATGTGAACTCTGTCAGAGAAGAATTCTCAATGATCTTAACCAGTCCTTCAATCTTTTCTAAATCCATTCCTGTATCTCCTTTTCTATCCTGTTTTTGCAAAAACTCTTTTTATTCAAATAGTTTCATCAGTCTCTTGGCAACCAGACGGCAGTCCAGAACCTCTTTACATGGCTGATGGATGATAGTTCTCATGGCATCCAGTTCTTTAATCTCTTTCAGATACAGATTCTGAGCCTCCTGTACGGTGATCGCCCGGAAGCGAAGTTTATGATCCGTCTTCCTCTGGACAACTTTTTGGATATCCACCGATGCCACTGTTGCAATCTTTGCATATCCACCTGTGGTCTGACGGTCTGAAAGAAGGATGATCGGTTTTCCGTGAGAAGGAACCTGGACAGAACCAAAAGCAATTCCGTCAGATATAATATCCGAAGTTTCCTTTGGAGCAATAAACGGTCCTTCCAGTCTGCATCCCATTCTGTCAAAATCACTGGTCACAGTATATTCCTGATTCAGAAATGTTTCAATCCCCTGTTTGCTGAACAGATCGTCCTGCGGTCCCATGACAACGCGGATCTCCGCAGAATCCTGATCAAAGTTCTCCGGCTCCAGCTTTCTGGAAAGGAAGAACGGAAGATAACGTCTCTTTATCCGGAAGTTCATATAATCGCCGGCCTGCAGCTTTCTTCCCTTAAATCCTCCGATACTGCTCTTCATATTGGTACAGCGGCTTCCCATGACTACCGGGATCTCCAGATAGCTGGAAAATGCAATATAGCCTCTGCTTCCGGTTCTGGCGCTTCCAAATTTCAGGATATCTCCTTTATTCATATACAGAGCCGTATACATGGGTACCGGCTCTCCATTTACCTGCGGCTGAAAATCTCCGCCTGTAATGGCTATAATGGTAGCAGAAGTAAATTCCAGGGTAGGTCCGATGAGCGTAAACTCCAGAACCGCCTCATTTTCCGGATTATCCAGAAGAAGGTTTGCGATTTTAAAGGAACGCACATCCATAACTCCTGCCACAGAAAATCCCTGGCTCTGGTATCCGGTACGGCCCAGATCCTGCACGGTGGTCATCATACCGCCTTTTAAAATACGAATTCCCATTTTACACCTCTTCCTCGTGGACTTTACACTGATATTCTCCACGGTCTGCCACTTCTTTTATACGGAGATATTCCGTCTCATCCACCGGAACAAACCGGATGTAATCCCCGGCTTCCACAAGGATCGGCGTCTCCCTGGAAGGATCGTAGGTTTTTACAGGAGTCATTCCCATAAGCTGCCATCCCCCCGGAGAATCCAGAGGATAGATTCCCGTCTGGGAACCTCCTATTCCCACGCTTCCTGCCGGAATACGGATTCGGGGATTTGCCAGACGCGGCGTATGAAGTCTCTCATCCAGACCGCCCAGATAAGTAAATCCCGGAAGAAATCCCAGCATATAGATCAGGTAATCTCTGGAAGAATGGATCCGGATCACCTCTTCCTCGGAAAGACCTGCATGTTCTGCAATATTGGCGATATCCGGTCCGTATTCTCCGCCATAGCATACCGGGATCTCAAAGATCCTCTTTCTGGTTTCTCCGGCCCTGGCGTCTACCCGCACCAGAGCCTGCATTCTTTCCCGGATCTCCTCATAAGAGATCACACGGGGATCATAATTGATCAGAAGGGAGCAGAAAGCCGGAATCATGTCCACCACACCTTCAATATGCTGCTCCTTCATAAGCTGAATAGTGGCAGCGATCTTGCGGTTGATCTCCGGACTGATCTCCTTTCCGAATTCAATCAAAAGGGAGGAGTCTCCCGCTGTTAAAATTCTGATGTTCTGCATATTTTTCTCCTAAAAATTACTTGTTAACAGAAAAAGGTGCAATCCTTCTCTGATCACACCTTTCTCCCTCCTTACGCTTCTCAGAACAGACTTCCCAGATTTGATACAAAGGTTGTGATTCCAAGATAAGCAGAAATAATGACTACAATGATTCCAAGTACCAGAAGCCAGGTAGGATGATGATAATTCTCACCCATGATTGACTTCTTCTTTGATGCGATCAGGCAGATTCCTAACGTGATCGGAAGGATCAGACCGTTCAGCGCTCCCGCTACAACAAGAAGGGTTGCCGGACTTCCAAGAAGCAGCATAACCAGTGTGGATACTGCAATAAATCCGATGATCACCCAGTTCTCGTTCTTTTCAATGGCCGGATGGAACGTCTTCAAAAATGAAACTGATGTATAGGCTGCCCCGATGATGGAAGTAATGGCTGCACAAAGAAGTACAAGACCTGCAAAGCGGTATCCCAGCTGTCCTGCCCCCTGCTTAAACGCATCTGCCGCCGGGTTTGCCGGATCCAGGGTAACGCCTTTTACAACAACGCCAAGGACCGCAAGGAACAGGAAAATACGCACGATAGTGGCAATTCCGATACCCATAACAGAACTTTTGTTGATCTCTTTGAGATTCTTTTCTCCTGTGATGCCTGCATCGATCAGACGGTGTGCACCGGCAAAAGTAATATATCCTCCGACGGTTCCTCCCAGCAGTGTGATGATCGCCGGGATCAGAGCCTGTACGCCTGCATCCGGAACAAAGGTGTTCTTAATGGCTGAGCCTACCGGCGGTTTTACAACGATGATCACAATAAAGATTACCACGATCATGATCGCTCCAAGGATTTTGGTAAGCGTATCCATAACACCTTTGGCATTTTTTGAAAGGAATACCAGGATCGCTGCCGCACCTGCAAGCACATAACCAACTTTTGTAGGAATACCAAGCAGGGTATTAAATCCAAGGGCGCCTCCGCCTACATTTCCGATATTAAATACAAGACCGCCTAAAACAACCATAAATGCAACCAGGTATCCCAGACCCGGAAGCACTTTATTGGCGACTTCCTGTCCTCTCAGGCCGGTCACACAGAGTACTCTCCAGATATTCATCTGAGCCACTGCTGACAGGATAATGGATACCAGGATAACGAAACCAAAGCTTGCCTGAAAGTCACTGGTAAATTTGGATGTCTGAGTCAGGAATCCGGGGCCAATCGCAGAGGTTGCCATCAGGAAAGCAGCACCTAAAAGGGCTCCCCCGTTTTTCTTTTTGTCACTCATCTTCTTTCCTCCTCTTTGTTTTGATTTTTATAAAAAAAAGCACTCTGCCTATGCAGAGTGCCTTCTTTACCAAACTGCTATACTATTATAACATAATTCTTATTATCGAACAAGTTTTTTTGTTCAACCTGCCAGTGGGTATTTGTCTGTCAGTGATTTCACAAGTGCTTTTGCCTGTTCCTTATTGTCACGGCTTTTCAGCATCAGAGAAATTGCTTCTGCAATCACATCCATATCCTCCGGCTTCATTCCTCTGGAAGTAACTGCAGGAGTACCCAGACGGACACCGCTTGTCACAAACGGAGACTGTGGGTCATTGGGGATCGTATTTTTATTGCAGGTGATGTTCACCTCATCCAGAAGGTTTTCCATTTCTTTACCGGTAACGCCCAGGTTTTTCAGATCCACCAGCATCAGATGATTATCCGTTCCTCCGGATACGATATCCACGCCTCTCTTCTGAAGTCCGGCGCACAATGCCTTTGCATTTTCTACAACAAGGCGGGCATATTCCTTAAATTCCGGCCGAAGCGCTTCTTTTAGACATACGGCCTTGGCTGCGATCACATGCATCAGAGGGCCGCCCTGGATTCCCGGGAATACCGCTTTATTGAAATTAAATTTCTTTGCGTTTTCCGCATTGCTTAAGATCAGGCCTCCTCTTGGTCCCCGTAAGGTTTTATGGGTCGTGGTTGTCACAACGTCAGCATATGGAATAGGGCTTGGGTGCTGTCCGCCTGCCACAAGACCTGCAATATGCGCCATATCCACCATAAGATAAGAACCTGCTTCATCTGCGATCTCACGGAATTTTTTGAAATCAATGGTTCTTGCATAAGCGCTGGCGCCTGCAACGATCAGCTTCGGCTTACATTCCAGAGCAGTTCGTCTGATCTCCTCATAGTCAAGGACACCGTCATCATTGACTCCATAGGATACAGCGTTAAAATACATACCGGACATGTTTGCCGGGCTTCCGTGTGTCAGATGTCCGCCATGTGCCAGATTCATTCCCAGAACAGTATCTCCCGGTTTCAGCATGGCGAAAAACACAGCCATATTTGCCTGGGCACCGGAATGGGGCTGCACGTTTGCATATTCACAGCCAAACAGTTCTTTGGCTCTTTCAATGGCAAGCTTCTCTACCTCATCCACACACCCGCAGCCACCGTAAAATCTTTTGCCCGGATAGCCTTCTGCGTATTTATTTGTCAGCGGGCTTCCCATCGCAGCCATAACCGCCTTGCTTACCCAGTTTTCTGATGCGATCAGTTCAATGTGTGAGTTCTGGCGTTCTACCTCTGCCTCGATCAGCTCCGCAATGTCTTTATCCACTTTTTCAATTTCTCCTAATGAATACATGATCCATCCTCCTTGTATGCAGCTTTTGCTTTTCCCTTCCCTCAGGAAAATCACTAAATGGAATTATACCTGAATTCCGCCCATATGTCAACGCACAAAAGACATTTGTCCGCACCAGAAAAATTTTTGTGATGTTTTTGCAATTTTGTTAAGTTTTTTTTGACTATTTGTGATATATTCCCTATAATAAAAAGGAGTATTAAAAATCAAGGAGAAAAATACTATGAGAGGCTTTGAATATTACACCCCCACCAGGGTGATCTTCGGAAAAGATACACATCTTCAGGCCGGTACTCTTCTGAAAGAATATGGCTGTAAAAAGGTTCTGATACATTATGGAAGCAACAGTGCTGTTTCTTCCGGGCTTCTGGACGAGATCTGCGCAAGCCTGAAAGAAGCCGGCGTAGACTTTGTCACACTGGGAGGAGTCGTCTCCAATCCCCGCCTCAGCAAAGTCCGGGAAGGGATCCGGCTCTGTCAGGAAGAACAGGTGGATTTTATTCTTGCCGTAGGAGGCGGAAGTGTCATCGACTCCTCCAAAGCCATCGGCTACGGAGTTGCCAATCCCTGGACAGATGTATGGAACTTTTTCCTGAAAACGGAAATTCCAAAAGACTGTCTTCCTATTGCCGCCATTCCTACTATCGCTGCTTCCGGCAGTGAAATGAGCGGTTCCTGTGTAATCACAAATGAGGACGGCTGGCTGAAAAGAGGCTCCACAAGAAGTGATCTCTGCCGTCCCAGATTTGCTCTGCTGAATCCGAGACTCACCTACACTCTGTCTCAGTATCAGACAGAAAGCGGCTGTGTAGATATCCTTCTCCATACCATGGAACGTTATTTTGTCAACCTGGAAACCATGGAGATCACAGACAGTATCAGTGAATCTCTCATGCAGACGGTGATCTATAATGCAAGGATTCTCATGAAGGAGCCGGGGAATTACAATGCCCGTGCAGAGGTCATGTGGGCCGGAAGCCTTTCCCATAACGGGCTTACCGGCTGCGGCACCGGCGGAGGCGACTGGGCATGTCACCAGCTGGAGCATGAACTGGGCGGTCTTTATGACGTGGCTCACGGAGCTGGGCTTGCAGCTATCTGGGGAAGCTGGGCAAGATATGTTTATCAGGAAAACCCGGAGCGTTTTGCACAGTTTGCAACGAATGTGTTTGATATTCCCTGCTTTGCAGATTTTGAAAGTACAGCTCTTGCAGGAATTGAAGCCATGGAAGACTTTTTCCGCTCCATAAAAATGCCTACCAGTCTCCATGAGCTGGGGCTTGATCTGGATGAAAAACAGATCCATGAGCTTGCCTTTAAATGCAGTTTTGAAGATACCCGGACCATCGGTATATTCAAACAGCTGAATATGAAGGATATGGAAAAAATATATCTTATGGCGCGCTGATGCAGCGCTGCCTCATCTCTCCCGTACAAAAAAGCCCGGCGGTTTCACAATAATAAATGAATACCGTCAGGCTTTCTTTATTTCAGAATCTTTATCTGAGGATATGTTTAGTGCTCGCCGCACTCATGCGCATGTTCATGCTCATGGCAGACAGAACCGGTAGAAATCAGTTCTCCTTTTAAGTAAGCTTCTGCTGCTGCAGCAGCGTCTCCCTGTGCGCCTACGATTACTTCTACGCCGCGTTCATTAAAGATATCTACGGCTCCGCCGCCCATTCCGCCGGAAATGATCACTTCCGCACCGTGGTCTGCAAGAAAATTAGGAAGGAATCCCGGACGATGACCCGGATTCGGAACGCTGTTTTCTGCAACGATCTTATCTCCCTCTGTATCAAAGAAAATAAAATTCTCACAATGACCAAAATGACCTGCAACTTCTTTTCCCATAGCAGCAACTACAATTTTCATAACTATTATCTCCTTTTTGTTTTTATTATATTTTTAATTCATTTCTAACATTTTTATAGATCTGCAATAATGCAGTCCGCGCCGGGCAATCTACTCCGGCAACACTTTTTCCGGCATTGACTGCTTTTGACACTTCTTTATCATAGGGAATCCTGCCCATAAACGGAATCCCCTGTTCGTCACACCATTCCTCGATTTCCCTTGTCTTTTCCGGACTGGTGTTCCATTTATTCACACATACGCCCATTTTCATCTGGAAAGACTCTGCTGTTTTTATCAGTCTTTCCAGATCGCTTTTTCCGGAAACCGATGGTTCTGCAACGATCAGGACCAGATCCATCCCGCTCATAGAAGCGATCACCGGACAACCGATTCCCGGTGAACCATCAACCACAGCCAGCTCTGTCTCAGGCGCCGCTTTCAGCATGGCAAGCTTTACCGCTGTTACCAGCTTGCCGGAATTGCCCCGTCCCATTTTTAATGCAGCAGTGGAAAAAACAGTTTCCCCTTTATAAAGTTCCTGTCTGCCTGCCACATCCTCTTTCATGGTAACTGCTGACTGAGGACAGACATATTCGCAGATGCCGCAGCCTTCGCAGGCATAGTCCTGCACCTGATAAACCTCTCCGCAGCTTCTGACCGCGCCAAACCTGCAATGCTCCGCACACTGTCCGCAGCCAATGCATTTTTCCGGATCAACCTCTGCTTTTTCTGCTCCCATAAAATCAGATACTTCCGGCTGGGCTTCCATTTTTGTGATAAGGTGAAGGTTTGGTGCGTCCACATCGCAGTCTGCAATAGCCCGTGCCTGTGCAAATTCAATAAAGGAAGAGGATACCGTCGTTTTCCCGGTTCCGCCCTTTCCGCTTAATACCAGAAGACGTTTCATTCCAGTTCACCTCCTGTTCTCTCCAGAAGCTCCTGAAATATTTTTCTGTATTCAGAAGATTCTTCTGCAAGAATCTTTCCGGAAGAAACAATTTCTGCGATTTTCTCTTCGTATGGGATCCTGAGAAGAACCGGAAGCTTTTTCTCTTTACAGTATTCTTCCAGGGGCTCATATGCTCCTTCCCACTTGTTTATCACAACGCCGCAGGGCTTTCCAAGAAGTTCTGCCAGCTCGTGAACCATACAGAAATTGTGGAATCCAAATGCTGTCGGTTCTGCCACCAGAATACAGAAATCTGCTTCTGATATGCTTTCTACAACAGGACAGGCGCTTCCCGGAGGACAGTCGATAAACACAGGTACCTCCTGCCCCTCCCCTTCCTTCAGGGCTTTCCGGATCACAGGCACGCCGGAAGCTTCTCCGAGATTCAGGATTCCTGTAACCGTCCGGGTCTCCCCATGATGACCGGTTTCCACCCTGCCAATGACCTTCTCCTTTTCCGTCACTGCCTGACTGGGGCAGACAAGAGAACAGCCTCCGCAGGAATGACATACCTCAGGAAACACCTTCGGTCTGTTTTTGATATAAACCAGAGCATGAAACCGGCAGAAATCCACACAGGTACGGCAGCCGGTACATTTCTCCGGATCAAACTCCGGAAGGGCAGTTGTCACTTCTGTTGATTTTATATCCTGCGGTTTCAGGAACAGGCGGCCGTTTGGTTCCTCCACATCACAGTCAATATAAACCGATTGTCCGGCAGCCGCAGCAAGATTCACTGCTGTCAGTGTTTTTCCTGCTCCTCCCTTTCCGCTTAAAACTGCAATTTTCATCTTATCCCCTGATAGCCTCCATGGAAATGAGTCAGAACAGATAATTTCCCTTCCTTAAAAGCTTCAATATTCTGGCTGACTCCCACTCCTTCTGATTTATAGATCTTAATATCCGCAGCCTGAAGAACCTCCGCGGAGTTCATACCGCAGCGTGGTGTGATCAGCGCATCTGCCTGACAGTCCAGAACAAACTGGGCGGCTTTCAGTCCGGCTCCTCCCTGAACCTGAGAGGCAGGATTGGCTTTTATTTCCGTTGTCCCGGTTTCTGTATCATGAACCGCAAAATAGGGGGCTCTTCCAAAGGTCGCACAGATCACATCTTTTTCTTCATCTGCCGGTAAAATCACTCTCATTGCTCTTTCCTCCTTGTTCCTTATTTTCAAAACGTCTTTTTTGACATCCGCCGCATCTGTAATAATTCCTTCCGCCTTCGCAGATCTGATAATTGCCGCCCTGGATCCGGATGGGAAGTCCGTCTACAATCGCTGTGGCGATTTTTTTTCTGGCACAGGTGTAGATCTGCTGGACCGTGGTACGCGCAACCTGCATATATTCTCCGCATTCCTCCTGAGAAAATCCTTCCCGGTCTATCAGCCGAATGGTTTCATACTCATCCACTGTAAGGATCACAGCGTTGTCATCTTCACCGGATTCCCCGGGAACAAAGGACAGCGTCCCCGGAAGTCTGCATACCCTTCTGCATTTCGTAGGTCTTGGCATCTCCACACCTCCTTTTCTGACATATGTCATTTAATCTTATTATAAAACAAATACGGCATATGTCAATAACCTTTTTCGACATATGCCGAAAATATGCATCTTTTTTGTTACTGTGAACGGAATAAACAGTAACTCTTTTTTCTTTCCGTGTTTTATGATACCATAAAAAGGAAATACTTTTCATGAAAAATCATATATGCAAGGAGATGTCAAAATGAAGGACGCGGTTACAAAATTAAAAGACCACATGAAAAAAATCGAACAGTACCAGACCATAGAAAACCTTCTCTACTGGGATCTGGCCACCATGACCCCGGAAAAAGGAGTAGATTCCAAAGCAGAAGCCATCGGATACTTTTCTACCGAAGCCTTCCGTCTTTCCACCTCTGAAGAATACGGCGCTCTCTTAAAAGAGCTTTCCTCCCCTGAAAATTACGAAACACTGGATGACGCCATAAAAGTCACTGTCAGACGTGAACTCCGGGATTATGAGCGTTTCTGCCGCGTCCCGGAAGATTTTTACACAGAATATGTGACACTGAAGGCCCGCTCCCAGAGATCCTGGGAAATGGCAAAAAAAGCCAGCGATTTTTCCATTTATGCCCCTTATCTGGATAAGATCATCCAGATGACCAAACAGTACGTCCGGTATATGGAGCCGGACCAGAAACCCTATGAGGTTCTTCTGGATATGTTCGAGGAGGGCATTGACAGCCAGACTATCGACCGTCTTTTTCAGGAACTGAAGGAGGGGCTCCGTCCTCTTCTGAAAAAAATCCAGGAGGCGGGACAGCCGGATCTGTCAGCTCTGAAGGGAAATTACCCTGTTTCGGGACAAAAGAAAGTGCAGGATATGCTTCTTTCCTATATGGGTTTTGATTTTACAAAAGGAACGACCGCAGAAAGTGAACATCCATTTACTTCTGAAATTGGTTCCGGTGATATCCGGATCACCAATCATTTCAGAGAGGACGATCCTCTGGCAGCCATCTTCAGCGCCATCCACGAAGGTGGACATGCCATTTTTGATCAGAATATCAGTTCTTCCTATGAACATACTGCCGTTATGCAGGTAAATATGATGGGACTTCATGAAAGCCAGTCCAGATTTTATGAAAACATCCTTGGAAGAAATCCAAATTTCTGGGTTCCTGTTTATGACAAACTGGAAGAACTCCTGCCTGATTTCCGTAAAATCCCATTTGATACTTTCTGCAGAGCCATTAACGCTGTACAGCCAAGTATGATCCGTATCGACGCAGATGAAGTAACTTACTGTCTCCATATCATCCTTCGCTATGAGATTGAACGCGCCATCTTCAATGACGAGGTGACTACTGAGGAACTGCCCGGACTCTGGAACGACAAGATGGAAGAGCTTCTGGGAATCCGTCCCTCCTGTGATGCAGAAGGAGTCCTTCAGGATACCCACTGGTCAGACGGTTCTTTTGGATATTTCCCGTCCTATCTCTTAGGCTCTGTATATGACGGCATGTTCCTGGAAGCTATTGAAAAAGACCTGGGAAGCATAGACCAGCTTCTCTCCCAGGGAAGGATCATGGAAATTACAGGATGGCTGAATACCAATATCCATCAGTACGGAAGTCTTTACACTTCCCGTGAAGTTGTTCAGCGCCTCTGCGGAAAAGAAATTTCTGCCAGACCTCTGCTGGATCACTTTTATAAAAAATATGCGGAGATTTATTCTTTCTCCCCCTCTGAAATAAATTAAATCTATCAAAAAAGAGTACAGAGTTATCTCTTTCGAGGTTTCTGTACTCTTTTTAATATACTGAAATTACTGTTTTTACGCCCTGCTTCTTTCTGCTATATATTTTCTGCTCCTTTCACAGAAATAATCTCATACCTGTCTCTGCCTTTATTCTTTGCCGTATAAAGCGCCTCGTCAGCCAGTTTATATAATTCTGCAAAAGAAGTCTCTGTCGTCCAGACAGCAATTCCTATTGACGCACTTATTGTTACTGTTGTCTGTCCTGAGCCGTAGACAGCCTGAAGCGCATGCTCCACTTTTTCTGCACATATACAAAGAGACGATACGTCCTTTGCATTTCGTATAAACAGAACAAACTCATCTCCTCCCAGCCTTCCGGCCAGGTCTGTATCTCTTATTACTGATTTTATCTTATATCCGCATTCCTTCAGTATCTGATCTCCCATCATATGTCCCAGAGTATCATTTGCTTTTTTAAAATAATCAAGGTCCAGGATAAACAAAGCAGATACCCTTTCGTCATCCGCTCTTTGTCCGGCCTCTATATATCTGTTACACTCCTGTGTAAAATACTCTCGGTTATATAGACCTGTCAAAGAATCCGTCTGACTTTTCACACGTATTTCTTCTATTTTTTGTTCCTGTATCATCTGTTGATTATAGTCTTCCAGAAATCCGATCACCCGATCCTGGCTGACCGTTTTTATATGGATCTTATTATAATCCCACTTTCCGTCTATCTTTAGCTTAAATATAGTCGGCTTTATTTTTTTCCCTGTAATCAGATTATAAAAAATCTCCTGATAAGCAGAATATTCTTCCGATGTGATCCATTCATGAAGAAGCATATTATCCGGTGAATAATAATCAATTTCTCTAACCAGGATTTTTTCTGAATCTGTATTTCTATACAAGGTTAATGTATTATCCAGAAAATTAACTTCAAACGGAATATCCTTTGTATGTTTCAAAACCATAAATAAAAGAGAATTTTTCAGACTGAGTTCCTCATTATGCTTTTTTACATGACGCATATCTGTTAAAATATAATATCCAATCAGACACACCAGAAGCAGGAAGCCTCCAAGCAGTCCCCACAGCATGCCAAAAAATATTTTTTCAATTTCAGAGGCATAATCTCCCAGATACTCTTCAACCAGCACAGAAAAAACATACCAGTTATTAATGCCAAGAGGTTCATAGGTTACATATCTTCCGTAACCTTGATAAGAAAAATGAAATGCTCCAGACTTTCCTTCTTCTACATTTTCCCTGATCTGATTCACTGTCACCCCATCTGATATCTCATATCGTTCCAGTTCTTTCCAGATATTCAGATCCTCGGCAAAAGAATTCACATTTCCAGAATCGCTGATATACAGCCCCATATCATCGATAATCTGAAAATATCTGTGTGATTTATCAAATAATTCAATTTTTTCTGAAATAAAAGAAATTGAATAATATCCCCATATAGCTCCCTCTGCTCTATTATTTTTATAATAAGGGACTGCCAAAAGCATGATATCTGAAATATTTATTACATTTGAAATGTATTTTTGACCTTTTTTGATTTCAGTGAACATTTTATCATTCTTTAGCTTTTCCCTTTTTCCGGTATGATCAATACTGTTTCCATCCAAATCTGAAAGTCCTACTTTTTCAAAACCAAATTTTACTCTGATATCATTCAGATAATCTGCTGCTTTTTCCTCCTGATTCTTCCCTGACTGCTGAAATGCTCTCTGACTGGAATCCAGAGCAGCCTGCAGATTTTCGATTTCTGTATTAATCAGCTTTGTAACAAAACTGGAGGTAAACTTTACCTGCTCCATATCCTTTTCCAGCAAAATCCCGTATATTTTATTAAAATTAACAGTAAACACAGCAATTATTATGATCATCATAAGCACAGAAACAGTTCCGACTATTCCTATTCGTATCCGGTTATTTTCAGTTTCTGTTTTTCTTTTCATTTCCTTCCCTTTTCCTTTCTGTTCTGCTTCTGCCATTTTTCCTGTTTCATATATGGTATCTTATTTTTCAGTGTTTTGCAATGAAAGAACCTTAATTTTTCTTTCTCTTTTACGTCTGGATAATTGTAAGAATTATTATTTTGTGCTATGATATGTCCATATTGTTTCTTCACCTGTTCACAGCAGTGCATCACTGCTTCTGAACAGAATCTATTACACAGAAAGGACAAGAACATGAGTGATTACAGACTGGAAACCAAATGCCTGCACGCAGGCTATACTCCTTCCAAAGGAGAACCGTGTGCCCTGCCTATCTATCAGAGCACCACGTTTAAATATGACACCACCGATGAAATGGGACAGCTTTTTGATCTGAAGGCTGAAGGATATTTCTATACCCGCCTCCAGAACCCTACGAATGATGCGGTAGCCGCAAAAATCGCAGAGCTTGAAGGAGGCGTTGCAGCGCTTCTTACCTCTTCCGGACAGGCTGCCAACTTTTATGCCGTTTTTAACATCTGTGAAGCCGGAGATCATGTGGTTGCCGCTTCCACTATCTATGGCGGAACTTTTAATCTTCTTGCTGTTACCTTTAAAAAACTGGGCATTGACTGTACTTTTGTAGACACAGATGCCTCCCCTGAAGAAATCGCAGCTGCTTTCCGTCCCAACACCAAAGTTCTTTTTGCAGAAACCATTGCAAATCCTGCCCTGGTTGTTCTGGATATTGAAAAGTTTGCAAAGGCAGCTCATGATCATGGAGTGCCGCTTATTGTAGACAATACCTTTGCAACTCCTGTCAACTGCCGGCCTATTGAATGGGGCGCTGATATTGTCACCCACTCTACCACAAAATATATGGACGGTCACGGACTTCAGGTAGGCGGAGCCATCATTGACAGCGGTAATTTTGACTGGGATGCATACGGACATAAATATCACGGACTTACAGAACCGGATGAATCTTATCACGGCGTAGTATACACTAAACAGTTCGGCAAAAAGGCCTACATCACCAAAGCAACCTCTCAGCTGATGAGAGACCTTGGTTCTATTCCGTCCCCTAACAACTGTTTCCTTCTGAATATCGGACTGGAAACCCTTCCGCTGCGTATGGAGCGTCACTGTTTCAACGCACAGAAAACGGCGGAATTTCTTGCTTCCCACGAAAAAGTTTCCAGGGTCATCTATCCCGGACTTCCAGGAGATAAATATCATGCGCTTGCAGAAAAATATCTTCCTAATGGCTCCTGTGGAGTTATCTCTTTTGAACTGAAGGGCGGACGCGAAGCAGCCGTGCGCTTCATGGACAGCCTGGAAATGGCTAATATCTGTACGCATGTAGCAGCCTCCAAGACCATGGTTCTTCACCCGGCAAGCCATACACACCGCCAGATGAATGATGAACAGCTCAGAGACGCCGGCGTTTCACCGGGAATGATTCGCCTTTCTGTAGGAATCGAGCATATTGACGATATTCTTGCAGATCTTGAAAAAGCTCTGAAAAATGCATAAATAACCCATAAAAGCCACAAAAAGAACCGCCGCATGGAATATTGTAAAATAACAATTTTCCATATGACGGTTCTTTTTCTTACCGGATCAGATAAACATCCGTATAATAAACGCCCTTGGACTCTCCCTCTTCATGGGTCGCCACATAGATATCAATACAGTTTGTCTTAATAGCGCCTCCGCAGTCTTCCGCCACATAAACCTGTCCATTGATCACAACCTGACTTCCATATGGAATTTGAGAAGGATCCACCGCAATGGTATGGTTTGTAGTTGCAGTCACACCTGTGGATGTGATACCGTTTGCCCAGGGACCGCAGCAAATACTGCAGGGACAGTAATGGGTGATCCGGAATTTGCCCAGAGGTTTCAGATTTGCGTCTGAAGATGCTGCCACAGGCGTTCCTATCAGTACTCCGTTTTCTTCACTGACGGCAGTTCCTGCCTCCACCGCCTCTGCAAAAACACCTTCGCCGCTGCTTTTATGAAGGGTTCCCGCATTCATTTCTTTATCAATACCGGTATCTGCAGGCTCTGAAGCTTCCGGCAGATCCAGTACACTGGTGGGAATATATCCTGTCTGTTCTGCCCCGCTTTCATCCTGATAAACAATACGGCTCCATACACCGTTGACAGTTCCGGTACGCTTTACCTGATCCAGCTCCAGAACCTCTCCTACTATCTCGCCGTCCTTACGTCCCGGATAGTCAAGAATACTGCTGTCTGTTTTTACTTCTGCCTGATCCTCTGCCGGCTGGATCTGGATATCATCACTGAGCATATAATTCTGTATGTATCCATTCACTTTGTTTCCGTCTTTTTCCAGGGATACCTTACTCCAGTTATTGTCACAGACTGCACTTCTCATGACTTCTTCCCCTAAGCCTACCTGAATCAGCTCACTTCCCTTTTCACCAGGGACGGAACGTATCACTGCAGTCTTTGCCGTTACATATAAACGATTGCTGCAGGCTGCCACTTTTACTGTATTCCCGTTTCCATCATCTATTGAAAACGATTGTACTGCTTTATCATCTGCCTGTCCTGTTACCGTTTTATAATCATCCACTTCTGCATGCACAAAACTTCCATGCAGCAAAAGGAATGCTGCCAGAAACATAGGACCGAATTTCTTTTTCATTATTATTTCACCTCTTTCATGCGTATCTCTATACTGTCTAAAATCATAACACATGAAAAATGCTTTTTCAATTTTCTGGAGGAAGTTCACTGTTTTTTTAGATTTTCTGTTCATCGCAGCAGTCTTCTCTTTTATAAAAGTTTAAGATTTTTTTAAACATTCCTCTCTTTTCAAATAAACGCTTTCCCTATACAATGTATTTATGAATACACAAAAGACAAATACCTCAAAGACACAACCAAATATCCCCTCTGTTCAGGAACCTGCTGAAAAAGCCATGGCTCCCACACCGTCACAAAAGCCTGCCAGTCGTTCCAGGCAGGAGAAACTGGCGCTCCGCCGGAAACGTCTCCGTCAGAAACAGGTCCGGCGCCAAAAGCTTTTTCTTGCTGTACTGGCTGCATCTTTTCTGATCGGACTTATTATTGTAAGCTTTTTTACCGGCAAAAAACAACCGGAACGGCTTACCATTAATTCTGCCTGCGAGGCCTACCGTACCACTGTGGAAAATACCGCTTCCCTATATGGGATGTCCGAATATACAGACCTGATTCTTGCCCTTATGATGCAGGAAAGCTCCGGCCGGGGACCGGACGTTCTGCAATCCTCAGAGGGAGCCTATAATAAAAAATATCCTCAGGTTCCCAATGGGATCCAGGATGCAGATTATTCCATTGAATGCGGAATCCAGGAACTGAAATATGCCATGGATAAGGCAGGCGTTACCAGCCCCACTGACATGGGCAATATCCGTCTTGCCCTCCAGGGATACAATTTCGGTGCAGACCCTTATTTTTCCTATCTGGAAAAAAACGGAATTTCTTCCTGGTCAGAAAAAACAGCAGAAGCTTTCGCACAAATGGCAAGTGGAAATACCCCAAGGTCTGAAGATGATCCTTTTTACAAAACAGCCGGCCCCTGGAACTACGGCGATCAACGCTATCCGGAGCATGTACTGAGGTATTATCATCCATAAAAGCATGGATATTTTCTTATTTGAGAAATTTGATAAATTTTTTTAAAAAATTTCAAAAAAACATTTGACAACTACAATTCTATATGCTATCATATGTTTTGTCGATGAGGGAAACACCTCAGAGATTAATACAGGATATGCGATAGTGGCGTAGTTGGTAACGCGCGACCTTGCCAAGGTCGAGACCGCGGGTTCGAGCCCCGTCTATCGCTCTTGAAACCAGAACAGATATTGTTCTGGTTTTTTTCATAAAATAATATTCGGGAGAGATATGACAAATGGCTTTCAGATATATAGACATGAACACTTATAAGCGAAAAAAGCATTTTGAATACTTCTGTGGACTGGCTTACCCATATGTGGGCGTTACTGTTAATGTAGATATTACAGAACTGACCCACTTTATCAAAGAAAAACGGCTTCCATTTTTTCTGACCATGTGCTATTGCGTTTCCAATGCAGCCAATCAGGTGCCTGAATTTCGCCAGAGAATTCTAAATAACCAGATCATAGAATATGATTACTGCCAGACATCTCATACCGTAGCATTGGAGGATGGTACCTATTGCTATTGTCAGCTGGACAGCAGCTGTTCTTTTGAGGAATATATTCCCTATGCGCTGAAAGAGCAGACAAAGGCAAAGCAGGATCCTTCTATCGAAGAATCAGAAGAAAACATCCTGGATAAAATTTTTATCTCCACTCTTCCCTGGATTTCTTATACCTCCCTGATTAATCCGGTTCCTTCTCCTGCAGACAGTAACCCTCGGATCACATGGGGGAAATATTTTGAGCAGAATGACAGAACCTTACTTCCTCTTTCTGTTTTATGCCATCACGCACTGGTAGATGGATTACATATTTCCAGGTTTTATCAACTGCTGGAAACGCAGCTCAAAAGCATCACAGAACACTGTTAAAAACTTATATCTCCCAGAAAAAAAGAGTCCAGTAAAGTCAAACCTGAACTCTTTTTTATATAACACCGCAGTCAATGACTACTGCCTCCATTTTATTTCAGATAACGGTTTCTGTTTGAAGATGTATTGGATATCATTGTATATTTTTTCAGATTTCCCATATATCTTCTTATAAATGCCGCGCATTCGCTTCTGGAAACTCTTCTGTTCTCTTTGTCTGTACGTCCAATGTAATATTCATCTGTTCTACCATGATATTCTTCTCCGTGCTGCTTACGTACAAGTCTTGTTCCGGAAATTCCATACAGAGCACTCCAGGAACCTCCTACTCCGTTGATCCATCCACCCACATAAATTCCTTTATATTTTTGAGAATATTGGAAGGTCGGATGATGAGACATCCCTTTCAATGCACATTTTCCCATATAACGAACCGCACCATCACGGACTGTATAAACATAATAGGTAACTCCCGGTGAGGTATATTTATCTGTGATGAGCAGTTCCGGCACCCCTTTTTGATCTATATTGATCATATAAAAAAATGCCGGGTGAAAACTGTAATTATCAACGGTTAATCTGCTTCTGCTGAGAAATTCTTTATACAAAGTCTTATAACCCGGAGCAGGCTTTACCGTTATCACACATCTGGCAGTTTTTCCATTAGCCGTTGCGTATACTGTGGTTTTCCCAGGTTTCTTTGCCTTAACAATCCCTTTACTGTTCACGGAAGCCACTCTGGAATTGCCCACTTTCCATGTAACTTTTTTTGATGGACCGTCTACACTTGCCCACAGGCGAAAACTTTTTCCCTGGACTAAAGTAGTGGAATTTACATGAAGCCGGATCGATGGCAGAACTTTTACTTTGCAGTAACGTCTGATGCCATTGGCGGAAGCCGTGATCACTGCATTTCCATAACCTTTTGCCGTAACCTTCCCATTAACCACAGTCGCTACTGATGGTTTACTGGTCGTCCAGCTCACCCTTGAACTTTGGCCTGTTACTCTGGCAGAAATTTGTTTCTGGTTTCCCTTTACCATGACCAGACTGGGGTGGCTCAAACCTAAAGAAGCACCTTTGGTATACTCTTTATTACTGTTTTCTGCCATTGCATGGACAGGTGCCTGAAATACAGTCATGATCATAAATAAGCTAGCTGCAAGTATCAGCAGCTTTTTTGTCATTATGTTTCTGTTTCTTGATTTCATACCTCTCTCCTTCCTATAATTTCAAGCCCTAATTCATTGATTTTTGGACTTTTTCTTTAAAT
>ENA-ORMO01001445-ORMO01001445.1-human-gut-metagenome-genome-assembly--contig:-NODE-1445-length-25196-cov-2.601050_pt1 | contig 25196 bp, 23 predicted proteins | sample MGYA00242106_ERZ509001 | MGnify/ENA primary metagenome ERZ509001 (study PRJEB26280, sample SAMEA2338736) | human gut metagenome | biome: human gut; feature: human-associated habitat; material: faeces...
GGAATTTTTGATGAAACCATGCTGGAAGTGAGGAAGTGCAATGGAATTGAATTGCGTAGAGAACCAATCTGCTGTGCTGTTTCCCTTGAGCATCCTCTGGCAGAGAAAGAGAAATTGTCAATTCAGGATCTTTATGGAGAAAACCTTCTTCTTATGCACCGAGGCTGGAGCCGCTATGTCGATGAACTGCGTGATGATTTGCAGAACAACCATAAAGAAATTCATATCATAGATTTTGATTTTTACGGAATGGATATTTTCAATCATTGCGAAAACAGCAGTGATGTGTTAATGGCATTTATGGGATGGGCAAATGTCCATCCGCTCCTGAAAATGATTCCGGTAGAGTGGGACTATCAGATTCCTTATGGCCTGCTCCATTCCCCATCGCCGTCAGAGGCAGTGAAGAAATTTTTAACAGCAGTACAATCCATTGCAAATTAAACATATAACCTTTAGGTATAAACTGATGAACGAATCGAGACTTCTTTTGAGGTCTCGATTTTGTTATGATCAAAATAAAAAAGAACTAGAAAGGTGGTGCAGAAAACAGTGGATTTTCTTTTAAAAACTGTGTCTGTGTCGATTATCAGTCTTGGCATGTTCTTGACAGGATGCAGTTTGAAAACACCGGTAGAAACTTCTGAAGTTCCGGAGGTGTTATTATCTGCGATGAAAGAAACTATAAAGGAACAGGATTCGAGAAAGGGTATAGAAACAGAAATATTCACAGAGGATACCAGAGTCAGAGAAGTCATGGAAGATCCTGTATTTGAAGATTTTGGCAGACTTATATTTCCGGTAGATCGACCAGTGGATGATGATCTGACCTTAAAGGAGCTTGGTAATATTCTGGTCTGGTACAGTCATGTGAATCCACAAAGAACCGTATCAATTATCAATGAAATGAAAACAAGGGTTCAGAATGGAGAACAGATTTTTTACGATATTTATACAGAAGAAGAGAAAGCAGAAGATCCCTCCAAAGAAGATACCGGACTGTTTTTCTTCAGAGGGAAACCAGGAGAAAAGTTCGCAGTTACCAATGCAGGTGGTGGTTTTATGTATGTGGCAGCGATGCATGACAGCTTTCCCCATATGCAGGAACTGGCAGAAAAAGGCTATAATGCATTTGCACTGATTTACCGTCCTGGTGCACAGACTGCCTGTGAGGACCTGGCAAGAGCCATTGCATTTATTCAAGAACATGCGGAAGAATTACAGGTAGATACAGAAGGGTATTCGCTCTGGGGAGGCTCGGCAGGAGCACGAATGGCAGCATGGCTGGGAACTTACGGAACTGCTGCATTTGGAGAAAAGGAATATCCAGCGCCTGGAGCAGTCATTATGCAGTATACAGGACTTTCTGAAGTAGTGGGAAATGAACCGCCAACCTATGCCTGTGTGGGAACCAACGATGGAATTGCTTCTTACCGAACTATGGAACGCCGGATAGAGGCAATTGAGAACCAGGGTACAGCAGCAGAAATAGAGATATTTAATGGTCTGGGACACGGATTTGGACTTGGCGAAGGTACAATTGCAGAAGGCTGGCTGGATCGGGCGGTTGAATTTTGGGAAGAACAGACAAACTCTGAACAATAAGTAATGATTAGGACTGCCCTGAATAGACAAAAAATAATAAAGGAGACAGAAACATGAAACAGATTACATTGAACAATGGAGTAGATATGCCAATGGCAGGGATTGGAACCTTTCTTTTGACACCGGATGAAGCGGAAGCATCGGTGCTTTATGCGTTGGAAGTGGGATATCGTCTGATCGATACCGCAAATGCTTATTTAAATGAAAAGGCGGTTGGACGCGCTATGAAGCAATCGAGTGTGGATAGAGAAGATATTTTCCTGGAAACAAAGCTTTGGCCAACTTTTTATGAGCAGGCTGATGCAGTTGACAAAACGCTGGAGCGTTTGGGAACAGACTATATTGATCTGCTTCTCATCCATCAGCCGGCTGGAAACTACACTGCCGGATACCGCCTGATGGAAAAGGCATACAAGGAAGGAAAGGTAAGAGCGATAGGTCTATCCAACTTCAATGAAGAAAAAATAAAGGAAATCTTGGATATTTGCGAGATAAAGCCGGCGGTTCTGCAGACAGAGATACATCCCTATGATCAGGAAAAGGAACTGAAAGAATTTCTGAAGCAGACAGGGATGGCAATTTAGGCGTGGTATCCCCTCGGACATGGGGATGAAAATCTTCTGAAGGAACCTGTGTTTATGGAATTAGGCCGAAAGTATAGGAAGGAACCTGCGCAGATTATTCTTCGTTGGCATATTCAAGCAGGGAATATTGTGATTCCAGGATCTAAAAATCCAGTTCACATTCAGGACAATTTTGAACTGTTTGACTTTACCTTGACGCAACAGGAAATGATGAGGATCGCAGAATTGGATCAGCATAAGCGGTATTATATCAACACGCCGGAGCTGCTGAAAAAGTACGCAGAAATGGTTCCGCCAGTGGATGGACAGAAATAAAAAAGAATAGAAAAGAGGAAAATGAGATGGCAAAAAAACAGACAGCAGGAAGGGACAGGCTGGGAAAACTGGCTCCTCAATTTGCAGAACTAAACGATGATGTATTATTCGGCCAGGTATGGTCAAGAGAATCCAGGCTTTCCTTAAGAGATCGAAGCATGATTACCATTGCGGCACTATTTTCGGCGGGTTTGTATCCACAGCTGAAGTCGCATCTGAATCTTGGAAAAGAGCATGGGATTACCAGGGAAGAAGTGGTGGAGATGGTTACCCAGCTGGCATTTTATTGTGGCTGGCCGAAGGCATGGAGTACATTTCCATTGATTCAGGAGGTTTATGGGGATGAGACAGGTGCAGTTCCGGCATTGCCGTTTCCTGTGGGAGAGCCAAATTCCGGATTTGCACAGTATTTTACAGGACAGAGCTATCTGGCTCCAATGACGGAGGAACAGATTCCAACATTTAATGTGACTTTTGAGCCGGGATGTCGGAATAACTGGCATATCCATCACGCATCTTCCGGAGGCGGACAGCTTTTAATCTGTGTCAGCGGGGAAGGATGGTATCAGGAATGGGGACAGGAGGCAAGAAAACTCCATTCTGGAGATGTGGTGAATATTCCGGCAAATATAAAGCATTGGCATGGTGCTGCAAAAGATTCCTGGTTTCAGCACATTGCACAGGAAATACCAGGCAGCGATACGAAAACAGAGTGGTGCGAGCCAGTGACAGATGAACAGTACAGCCAGTTGAATTAAGCAAGAGGAGGAGAATAGCAGAATGAAGATTTTATTTATCAATGGAAGCCCTGAGAAAAATGGAAATACGGCAGCACTTGCCGCTTCTCTTTTAAAGGGAAAAGAATATGAAACACTGAATCTGACAGACTACCAGATTGGAAGTTACGGCCAGCAGCTTCCAGGTGATCAGCTGAAAGAAGTAATCAGAAAAATAAAAGAGTCAGAGATTCTGGTCATCGGCTCTCCTCTGTACTGGCACAACCTATGCGGTTCGGTCCGCAATATGCTGGATCGTTTCTATGGCCTGGTAGAGGAAGGGGAACTTTCTGGAAGGACATTGTATTTTTTATTCCAGGGAGCAGCGCCGGAACCCTGGATGATGGAAGCCGGAGAGTATACCATGAAACGATTTGCAGGACTTTATGGAATGAAATATGCAGGAATGGCGACAAACAGGCACGAGGCAGAAAAATTAGGAAAAGGGATATAAGAAATTTATGAAAAAATCATATCAGGTCTGTTATGTGCAGCTTTTATTGCAGGGCTTACTGGCTGTGGGAGTTTGAAGCAGCTTCCAATCCAGACAGAGAGTGCTTCCCAAATAGAAACAGAAACAGATTCAAAAGACATAGGGGAAGCTGATAAAAAAAGAGAAAAGATTTTAATCGCATATTTTTCGGTTCCAGAGAATGTGGATACAGCTGGAGCAGACGCAGTGGCAGGGGCCAGCATTGTGGTAAGTGACGGAGAAAAGCTTGGAAATACGGAATATGTGGCAAATTTAATTCAGGAGACAATTGGCGGAGAACTGTTCCGGATTGAAACGGAGGAAGAGTATCCGTTGGATCATGATCCGCTGGTGGATCAGGCATCAGAGGAAAAAAGTGAAAACTTCAGGCCGGAATTGACTTCTCATGTGGAAAATTTTGAACAATACGAAACGATTCTGCTGGGATATCCCAACTGGTGGGGAGACATGCCTATGCCTGTTTATTCTTTTTTGGAAGAATATGATTTTGGAGCAAAAACAGTGATTCCATTTATTACCCATGGGGGAAGCGGCGCTTCACGGACAGTTGATACAATTTCAGAATTACAGCCAGGAGCATTGATTCGTGATAATGCACTTATCCTGTCAAGAAATGATGTGGCAGATAGTGAAGAAACCGTAGTTTCATGGGCTGAGTCACTGGGAATATCGGCGGTTTCACTTTCACAGGAAGATTTAGAACAGAATGCCTCTAATACAGCCTCGACGGCGGTTCCCACACCATTGAAAAACCAGAGAATCTATTTATGGGATGATGGGAATATGCCCTCTGCGACACAATATACAGAAAATACGGGTTATTATGCGGATGATCCGGACTTTCGGCCTTATATGACATTTTATCCGGTTCCGGAGGGAATCCAGATTAAAGGCGCAGTTCTGGTAAATTCAGGTGGGGCATTTGCATATCGCAGTAACCAGAATGAGGGAGGTCCCACGGCAGAGGAACTAAGCAGGCTGGGCTATCAAAGCTTTCTGGTAGATTACAGAGTGCAGCCTTATACGCAGGAAGAAGGAGCTCTCGATCTGGCTCGTGCCGTCCGCTTTGTCAGGGCTCATGCTTCCGAGTATGGAATCAATGAAAAAGATATTGCAGTTATGGGGTTTTCTGCAGGAGGAATTCTTGCAGGAGAGGAACTTCTGAATTTTGATGGAATGGTTCAGGGACAGGAACTGGATGCAGATTATGTACCGGATGAACTGGATAAAGTATCTGCAGATGCGGCAGCTGCCGGAATGATCTATTCCTTCTATGGACGGTTGAGCGTTGCAACAGATGATGTAGAGAAGCTGGCAGCTTCTAAGCTTCCGCCAACTTTTTTCTGCTATGGCACAAGAGATCCATTTGTATCAGAGTTTGAAAAAAATATTCAGGCTTTGTCTGAGGCCAATGTAGAAACGGAAGTTCTTGTATTAGATGGAATGCCCCATGGCTATGGAAATACAGGTGGCTGGATTGATGATTATGACCGATGGCTGACAGATATTTTTGCTCATAATTAAAGAACGGTTTAAGGAGAATGAAAAATGGATAAACGGATACTTGGCAGGGACTTGCAGGTTTCATCCATAGGACTTGGGTGCATGGGAATGAGCCATGCTTATGGAGCGCCTGCAGATAAAAAGGAAATGACGGAATTACTGGCAAAAGCGGTTGACATTGGCTACACCTTTTTTGATACGGCAGAGGTTTATGGGACACCAGAACACCCTCATGACAATGAAGAACTGGTAGGGAAGGCATTAAAGCCTTACCGTAATCATGTAGTGCTTGCTACAAAATTCGGGATTCATTTTGATATGGATGCAGAGGAAGTAAATAAACCTCTGATCCCGGATTCCAGACCGGAAACCATTCGGAAATCGGTAGAAACCTCCTTAAAGCGCCTGCAGACCGATCATATTGATCTTTACTATCAGCATCGGCCAGATCCACAGATCCCTGTGGAGGAGGTTGCAGGTGTGATGTCTGAGCTGATTGCAGAGGGGAAAATTACCCACTGGGGATTGTCAGAAGCAGATGAGGATATGATTTGCAGGGCACACAGGATATGCCCGGTAACAGCAATTCAGAACCGATATTCTATGATGGCAAGATGGCATACAAAGCTGTTTCCCATATTGGAGGAATTGAACATTGGTTTTGTAGCATTCTCTCCGCTGGCGAATGGTTTCCTTTCTGCAAGATATAATAAAGATTCTGTTTTTGAAGCGGGTACGGATTATCGCAGTGTGATGCCTCAGTTTACGGAAGAAGGAATGAAAAAAAATGGAACGCTTTTGGCTTTGCTGCACCAAATAGCAGAAGAAAAGCAGGCGACACCGGCCCAGATTTCTCTTGCCTGGATGATGACGAAGCGCCCCTATATTGTTCCGATTCCAGGAACAAGGAGAACAGATCGCTTGTACGAAAATGCAGGGGCGGCTGAGGTTGTTCTGCAGCCGGAGGAAATGGCATCGATTGATGGTGCGCTGAACCATATGGAAATGTCGGAGGTATTCGGTGGAAGCCGGATATCACAGAAGAATTGACAGAATAGAAGGAAAGGCAAGGTATATCCACACCTTTTGGTTGGGACTAAAATAACTTATTTGTCGTTCCAAACGGATTTCTTGCGTTGTAAAATAGGCTTGACAAATAGAAAAACACCAGGAAATGGAGGAACAGGATGAAAAAATACAGAATATCAATATTAGCTTCGTTACTTTCTTTAAGCCTCACAGCCTGTGGAGGAAACAGTGTAAGCAATGCTGTTTCGGAAACAGCTGCAGAACAGACTGCAGCAGAAGTACAGACCAGTCAAAATCAGGAAGAAACAGAGAGTGCATCAGAGGGAGCGTCTGCACAGACTCAGGAGGGAATATCTGAACAGGAAGGTATCATTACAGCCAGCAGCGAGCTGCCATTTTCTTTGGGACAGAAGATAGATTCTGATTCTTTTACAGGAACAGCTTATATTGAAATGATGATTCCCAATGATGAAACCTATCATTTTCCCCAGACAAACCATCTTACCTTTGAGCCAGGGGCCAGAAGCAGCTGGCATACCCATGGCGGAATGGTGCTGCTGATTACTGGCGGAGTGGGATATTATCAGGAAGAAGGAAAGCCTGCCCAGATTCTCCGTCAGGGTGATGTGGTAAATATTGAACCGGGAGTAAGGCATTGGCATGGAGCTGCTCCGGACAGCTGGTTTTCCCAGATGGTAATTTTTGATTCCGGCTATGTGCCGGAAGAAGATGCGCCTGCGGAGGAGCCGGTAACAGAGGAACAGTACAACCAGCTTGATACAGAAGAATATACAGGCCGTACGATTACAGCGGATCATAAGTTTATGTTTGAGCAGGCAGCACAGGCAATGACGTCGGATACCTTCAGCGGACCGGCATATGTGTCTTCTTTAATCGGAGAAGATAATGCAGCTGGTGCACCGGATCTCCATTATGTGGTCTTTGATCCCGGAGTGATCAATAACTGGCACACCCATGAAGGAGGACAGATTCTGGTCGCAACAGATGGGATTGGTTATCATCAGATTGAGGGAGAGCCGGTACAGGTAATGGCTCCTGGTGATGTGGCTTTTTGTCCGCCAGGTGTGAAACACTGGCATGGCGGAAGTGCAGATACCAGCTTTGCTCACATTGCAGTAAATACAAATCCGGAATTGAAGGGATTAGAGTGGTTTGACCGGATATCAGACGAAGAATATTCTTCCCTTCCAAAAGAAAAAGCGCAGGCAGAAGGAGGAATAGAGAATGAATGATTTTATTTATTCATATCCAGTAAAAGTATATTTTGGTACAGATGCAGCGAAAAAGGCAATCTCACAGGAACTGGGAAAGTACGGCAAACATGTAATGCTGGCTTACGGAGGAGGATCTGTAAAGAAAAGCGGCATTTATGATACTGTCAGGGGGATGCTGGAGGATGCAGGAAAAGAAATTGTAGATTTTTCCGGTATTATGCCGAATCCTACCTATGCAAAGGTTCAGGAGGGAGCTGATCTTGCCAGGGAAAAACAGATAGACTTTATTCTGGCAGTCGGAGGCGGTTCGGTAATTGACTGCTGCAAGATTATTTCTGCCCAGGCAAAAACAGAAAAAGATATCTGGGAAATGGAATTTACGGATCACGAATATCCGACAGAATTTATCCCCATGGGCGCTGTGGTTACTGCCTCTGGAACTGGTGCGGAGATGAATAATGGGGCGGTAATTACCCATGAAGAAAAGAAAATTAAGACGGGTGTGATGGGAGCCAGCGCCGTATTTGCGGCACTTGATCCGGCTTATACCATGACGCTTCCCATAAAGCAGGTTATTTCAGGAGCATTTGATACATTGAGCCATTGCATGGAAACCTATTTCGGAAGTCCAAGAACAGCAAATGTGTCAGATGAAATCAATGAAGCAGTTATGCGGAATGTAATTCGTAATCTTTGGCTGCTGGTAGAAAATCCAGAAGATACATATGCCAGAAGAGAGCTGATGTGGGATTCCGCTATGGCTGAAAATGGGATTTTGAAAATCGGAAAAATCACAGATTTCCAGGCACATATGATTGAGCATCAGCTGGGTGCATATACGGACTGCAATCATGGCTGCGGTCTGGCAGTGATTCATCCGGTTTTATATCGCCATATTTATAAAGAGGCGGTGGAACGGTTTGCACATTTTGCCGAATGTGTATGGAGTGTTTCACCAGTGGGAAAAACAAGAGATGAGGTTGCCCTGGAGGGAATACGGCAGCTGGAGGATTTTATACGGGCAATCGGACTCCCAACCAATTTCAGGGAACTGGGGATACAGACGGATGATAAACTTCTGAAAGCTGTGGCAGAGTCCTCCAACATTCAGGCAGGCTGCTGCAAAACACTGACGCCGGAAGAAATTTTTGAAATTCTGCAGGAATGCCAGTGATATATAGGGAAAGTCTGACAGACGATAATTGAAAGAAGGGATCAGATGTTAGAAAAGGCAATGATGCTCATTTTTATGCTTGCTCTGACCGGCTGCAGTCCTGAATATATTTCGGAAGCAGCTGCCAATGAGACAGTTGTTTCCGAAGCGGTATCTTCTAACACAGACACTCAGAAGCTTGTTTTTGAGAGCAGCTATGATGTACAGGAAACGGGAGGATTTGTTACGGAGGGTACGGAAACATACAGGGATTTTATCGTTGACAGTGTACTGCACTCGGAGGAACTGGGAGATATCCATTACTGTGTGAAAATTCCGGATAGTTACGATGGAAGTACACCGTACAGTCTCTATATTACACTCCCTGGATATGAAGGCCTTTATTTTCAGGGGGCAGGTATCAATATCCGTTCAGAGGAATTTGCATTTGAAGCACAGAAATATAAAGAGAATATGATCATTGTTGCACCGCAGCTGGATGACTGGGGAGAACTGTCAGCAGACAAAACCATAGCATTGACAGAGTTTTTCCTTAGAAACTACAACATAGACAGAGAGCAGGTTTATATCAATGGTTATTCCGGAGGCGGTGAAACCCTGTCTTTGGTTTTGGACAAACGCCCAGAACTTTATACACGGGCATTGATGTGCAGCTCCCAATGGGATGGAGATTACGAAGCAGTCACAGAGGCAAAAATCCCGGTATATTTTGTCATTGGAGAATCGGATGAATACTATGGTTCAGAGCCATTCAAAGAAGCTTATGAAGCAATTTATAATCGTTATAAAGCAGAAGGAATTTCAGAGGAAGAAATTCAGAAACTGGTTGTGTTAGATATAAAGCCGGCCTCTTATTTTGAAGATAGAGGAGTAACAAACCAGCATGGCGGAGGCGGATTGTTCAGCAGAGATGAGACGGTTATGGGATGGCTGTTCGGAACAGAATATTCTGAGCAGGCGGAAAACTGATAGGAAAGGATGATGACGAATGAGAAGAGGAAAACAGATAACAGCAGCTGTACTGACAGGGGCAATGGTTCTCAGTCTTTCTGCCTGTGGCAGCCGGAATACTGCACCGCAGACAACGGAAGCGGCAACAGAGACGGAGGTAGAGGCATCATCAGAGGCGCAGGAAGCGGAAAAACTGGCTGATGGTGTTGCAGAAACTACGGCTGGATTGGTTCAGGGAACAAATGAAGCAGGAATCTACAGATATCTGGGAATCCCTTATGCAGAGGCAAAGGAGCGTTTTGTTCCGGCTCAGGATGTGACACCGTGGGAAGGAGTAAGGATGGCAGACACTTACGGTTCAATGTCTCCGCAGGGCGCTATTTCCGGACTGGGAGATGCGGGAAATCAGGATGGAACGGATAATAATTGTCAGAATCTGAATATCTGGACACCTGGATTAAAGGACGGTCAGAAGCGGCCGGTTATGGTATGGCTCCATGGAGGCGGTTTTTCCAGCGGAAGCGCAAATGGAGAAGAGTTTGATGGAGAGGCATTAAGCCGAAGCGGAGATGTTGTTGTGGTAGGAGTAAATCACAGGCTGAATGTATTCGGATATCTGGATCTGGCAGCTTATGGTGAGAAATATAAAGATTCTGCCAATGTAGGAATGTGGGATATCGTAGATTCTCTGCAGTGGATTCAGGACAATATTGAAAATTTTGGCGGAGATCCTGACAATGTGACTGTGTTTGGACAATCAGGGGGTGGCGCGAAAGTACTGGCTTTGATGACTTCACCGGATGCAGAAGCCCTGTTTCATAAGGGAATCGTTCAGAGTGGTGCTACAGAAACCATGGGCGTCAGCTTTAATACCCAGGAATCCAGTACCAGACTGGCAGAGAATGTACTGGAAAATCTTGGTATTACAGAAGAAAATCTGGAGGATATCCAGACTGTTTCTGTAGAGGAATTAGAGACAGCCGCTGCAGAAGCACTGCAGGAAACCGGCGAGGAACTGCAGATTCCGGCAGCTTTGGGAGGCTCTTATTCCATGGATTGGGAGCCAGTTGTTGATGGAGATTTTCTTCCTACTAATCCGGTCACTGAGGAATCCTTTGCGGAGGCCGGAACGGATATTCCTCTTTTAATTGGAAGCAATTTAAATGAATGGAGCGGTTTTTTTGAAGCAGACCCGATTGAAGAAACAGAAGAGTTGGAGGCTGCTCTTCGGGAGGCATATCCAGATAAACCGGAATTGACAGCAGATCAGGTAGATACAACGATTATTCGTCTCCCTCTTCTGAAGATTATGTCTCATAAGGCAGATCAGGGAGGCGCACCGGTTTACAGCTACCTGTTTACTTATGGACGGTCCTCACATGGTGCAGAGATTCCATATGTATTCGCCCATGCTAGTGAGACAGAAGAGCAAACGGCGCTTTCAGAACAGATAAGTCAGGCATGGATCAATTTTGCAAAAAATGGTATTCCCGGAACAGGAGATATGCCTGAGTGGGAGCCGTATACAAGAGAAAGCGGTGCGACCATGCTGCTGGATACAGAATCTAAACTGGTACATCATCATGACAAAGAACTTCTTTCTATTTTAGTACCAGACTATGAGTACTAAACTGGAAAACAAAATACTTTAAGGAGAAATGATAACATGAGAAAAAATTTTGGACCACAGCCATACTTATATCCTCAGCCTGTTATGATTATTGGTTCATATGATGAGCAGGGAATCCCCAATGCTATGAATGCAGCCTGGGGCGGTATTGTAGGAAGAAATGAAATAATTCTGGATCTGAGTCCACACAAAACTACCGATAATATTTTAAAAACAAAAGCATTTACCGTTAGCATAGCAGATTTAAGTCATCTGGCATCCTGTGATTATGTTGGTCTTGTTTCAGCAAATAAAATCACAGACAAGATGGAAAAAGCCGGATTTACGACTACAAAAAGTGAGTTTGTGAATGCGCCAATCATTAATGAACTGCCACTGACATTGGAGTGTGTATTAAGTAAGATAGTAGACAGCAGTAAATTTATTGGAGAAATCAGGAATGTTAGTGCGGATGAGCGTATCCTCGGTCAGGATGGAGAGATTGATTTGGCTAAGTTTATTCCGATTACATATGATGCGGTCCACCATGGATATTATCGGTTGGGAGACAGGGTGGGAAGTGCATTCTCAGACGGAATGAAGATTAAGCAGCGCTTATGAGAAAACATGTTAAAGGGGCTTCCAGAAGAAAAAGCAGCCATGCAGCAGGGAAAGTAAGAATAAAAATGGCAGTTGACTGTCTGATGACGATAACACTTTTGCTTCTGATGCCATATTCCCTGCTGGGTGAAACAGCACATGAGTGGTTGGGAATGGGGATGTTTTTGCTTGTTATCCTGCACCATCTTCTTAACCTTTCATGGATTCGGGCACTGGGAAAAGGGCGCTTTGGTGGGTACCGTGCCGCACAGACAGGGGTGGCGGCATTGCTGTTTCTGACGATGACAGGATCCATGCTCAGCGGAATTATGATTTCCAACCATATATTTGATTTTTTGCCTGTCAGAAGCGGAGCGGAGACGGCCAGACTTACCCACATGTTCTGCGGCTATTGGGGCTTTGTACTGATGAGCATTCATTTGGGGATGCACTGGAAGATGCTTATGGGGATTTTCCGAAACAGGTTCGAGATTCAGCCGTCAAAGGTACGGACTGCGGTTCTCAAAGGGACAGCTTTACTGATAGCAGCATATGGGGCTTATGCCTTTTATGATGCAGATATTGTTTCGTACCTGTTTTTAAAAACCCACTTTGTTTTCATTGATTTTAATAAGTCTTTAGCTGTGTTTTTGTTGGAACATCTGGCCATGATGGGATTCTTCATCTTTGTTTCTTATTATGCGGCAGGACTTTTACAGAGAACAGCCGGCCGACAGAGGAAGCTCTAACCAGAAGGTTGGAAAAGGTCACGCTTTTTCATGGATTCTTTTTTAGACGAAGCGGGATTACAATAATACTGTGAAAATAATTTGGCAATCAACGGAAGGAGATATTATGAAATTAAAAAAATGGATTTCAATAGCAATTATTGGTACTGCTATGGCAGGGATTCTGGCAGCCTGCGGTTCTTCTAATACAGCAGAACAGACAGCGGCAGCTACGACGGCAGAAGTACAGACAACGGAAACGGTCAGTGAGGTACAGGATACAGAGACTGCGGCGCAGAAAGATAACCCTCAGGCAGAAGCTGAAACAGAAGAGGCAGAGAATTCAGATGCCGAGGGAGGAAAGACTCTGGTAGTTTATTATTCAGCCAGCGGAAATACGGAGGAGGTGGCAAACACCATAGCTGAGGTTACCGGAGGAGATTTGTTTGAACTGGAGCCTGCAGAGCCGTACTCGGATGCAGACTTAAATTGGACAGATGATAACAGCCGGGTGACAAGAGAACATGAAAATGAGGCTGAGAGGGATGTAGAACTGGTTTCCTCAACCGTAGAGGATTGGGATTCCTATGATACCGTATTCATTGGATATCCCATCTGGTGGGGAATTGCAGCATGGCCGGTAGACGGTTTTGTGGAAGCGAATGATTTTACCGGTAAGACAGTTATTCCCTTTGCAACCTCTTCCAGCTCCGGACTTGGACAGAGCGGCGAACTGCTGGCAGAAATGGCAGGTACAGGGGACTGGCAGGAAGGTATGAGATTCCGCTCAGGTGTATCAGCAGAGGATGTAACCAGCTGGGTAGAGGAACTTGGTCTGGGACAGTAAAGGAGCAGAAAGAGTATGAAGGTATTATTGGTAAACGGCAGCCCGCATAAAGCGGGCTGTACTAACAGAGCATTACAGGAAGCAGCAGGTACACTGAATCAGGAAGGGATTGAAACAGAAATTTTCTGGATTGGAAATAAACCGATCGGTGGTTGCATTGGATGCAGAAAATGTTCCGAACTTGGAAAATGTGTCTTTGATGATATTGTAAATCAGATTCGTGACAAGGTATATGAAGCAGATGGCTTTATTTTTGGAACTCCGGTTCATTATGGAGCAGCCAGTGGAAATATAACGGCTTTTATGGATCGCTTATTTTATTCTGAACTAGGCGGGAATTACAATCGAGGTTTTTATATGAAGCCAGCCGCAGCAGTGATTTCAGCCAGAAGAGCGGGAACTACAGCGGCATTTGATCAGATGAATAAATATTTTACAATTCAGGAAATGCCGGTTGTGTCTTCACGGTATTGGAATATGGTTCATGGGGCACTTCCAGAGCAGGTAGAGGAAGATAAGGAAGGTTTATATACTATGCGGGTCTTGGGAAGAAACATGGCGTATCTGCTGAAGTGCCAGGAGGCAGCAAAAAATGCAGGAGTAAAACTGCCGGAGAAAGAGGACGCAGTATTTACGAACTTTGTCAGATAAGTAAAATATACGGAAGCACATTGAACAAATGAAAGAAGCAGTAGATGGATAGATGGGCAGATGTTAGATGAAAGTAAATTTCCCGAACATCTGCCTATTGTCATAGAGGAATATTTTATACACTTTCCATCTGCCCGACAGCCAGAAGAAACTGCAGAAGCTCGGGAGAAGGATTTTTTGAGTAAATAAGCCCATATGGCATTGTGAAGCTCCAATCAACAGGTATAGTAGTCAGAAGCGGATGAACATTGTCCCAGCATTCAGCAGACAGAAGCAGTTCCTGGGATGTAACCAGCTGGTTGAACAGGTGGATATCAATATAGTCAACACCTTTTAGATGGATCCGGGGATACATGGATTCCAGCTCATCCCAGACAGGATCCGTATAGGGGTTCAGCCCCCGATTGGCAAGGAGCAGAGTCTGCTCGTATAAATCCTCCAGTGCCAGATGGTCTTTTTCAGCCAAAGGATGGGATTTGGAGCAGGAAACTCTCAGGGGAAGATCCATCAGATGAAAGGAGTTATAGCGATCTCCCCAGTGTTTTGTATCATAGGGACAGGACAGAAGATCGATTTTAGAGCCAAGATTGTCCAGAACCTCTAAAAATGCGGGGACAGTGTCTTCAAAGGGAACAATTTCGAGATGAACATCAGGATAGAGCTGGGCTGCCTGTTTCCATTGTTTCAGAAGAATGGCTGCCGGATTCATAAGTGAGACACCAATACGTATGGTATAATTTTTTTTCTGTTCCAGCTCGTGTGCTTTTTGGAGCACTGTTTTAGAATGGCGGATTATTTTTTTGGCTTCCGTATAAATCAATTTGCCCGCTTCTGTCAGTTCCAGACCTTGGGTACTTCGATTAAAAAGTTTGATATCCAGATGGCTTTCCAGGAGATTAATTTGCTTTGTTACTGCATTAGCAGAGATATAGAGCTTATCTGCAGCTTTTAGAAAGCTTCCGCTGTCAGCAACCTGAATAAATGTATCTAAATGGCGGTTATACATGATAGTTTGCTCCTCCTGTTCACACCTTTTGGTTAGAATTATAACTGTCTTTTCCCTGTTATTCAAGGAGTTTAGGAATTGTTTAGATTTTTGTTAGGAATGTGTAATCTGTAGCATGGATACTGTAGAGAAGGTGTATGGAAATGGGAACAGAAGAAAGTGGAGAGAACTATGACAATCAAAAACAAAATCAGATTATCGAATATTTTAATGGTAATTATCCCAATCATAACGATTTTAATTGCCGCTCTGGCTGCAAGATATGGAGCGGTAGGAAGCTATTGGCATTCCATAGAAACCATGTATCAGGATGAAAATGGGATTCAGTCTGCCCAGAGCCTGATCTATACTTATCAGGAGGAGCTTTGGGAAAACAACTGGGGAAACAGTATTCAGAATGAGAATGATAAAATAAAAAAGAATGAAACGATGTATCATTTAGAAAAAAAACTTACAAAAATGGGATACCATTTTCTGGTAAAACGGGAAGAGACAGTTCTTTACTCCAATATCTCTGACAAAGACATGGAAACAGCGCTAAAAACAGCAGGAGATGCGCTCCACACGGCTAAAATGTTGACAGCCAGCCTGGATAATGTATCAGTAATTAAAAATACATTTGCTCATGGCGGAGAAGAGTTTTCCATCATTGCAGTTAATGGAGGAGATGAGGAATGTCAGGTAGAATCCTATTTCCGTATGTATATTATGAAATATGTGCTTCTTTTACTGGTGTTGTTTTTTGCAGTTACCCTGATTGTCAACTGGATTTTATCATGGTGGACATCAGAATGTGTTTTAACGCCGTTGGAGAAATTAAGAAAGGGAACAAGGGATATCCGTGACGGAAATCTGGATACAGAGATTGATTATCATAGACGGGATGAATTCGGGCAGGTGTGTCAGGATTTTGAGCAGATGAGAGCCTATCTGAAAGAGTCGGTGGAGCAGCGCCTGGAGAATGAAAACCAGCGAAGGGAAATGATTAATGGTGTTTCCCATGATCTTAGAACACCATTGACATCAATTGGCGGTTATCTGGACGGTCTGATAGAAGGAATTGCCAATACGCCGGAAAAACAGCAACGGTATTTAAAAGCTATTAAAATCCGTACAAAAGATTTAGAGCGTCTGGTGGATAGTCTTTCTGATTATAACCGGCTGGAAAGCGGGAGAGTGACCTATCATATGGAACGAGGAGATCTAAAAGTGTTTTTTGAGCAGTATCTGTCTACTTATGTGGAAGAAGCCAGGCAGAATCATGTGAATATCCGTCTGGAAGCGCCAGAGAAGAAATATCCTCTGAATTTCGACGGCAATGAGATGAAGCGGGTATTCGATAATCTTTTTTCAAACACAATCCGGTATCGAGAAAATGAGGATTCCCATGTATTGATCCGTATTACAAGGCATATGAAAAAAGCCCGTATCCAGGTCGAGTACCAGGATGATGGTCCAGGAGTGCCGGAAGAAAGCCTGGGAAGGATTTTTGATACCTTTTACCGAACAGATGATGCAAGGAGCCATTCAGGAAAAGGAAGCGGAATTGGTCTGGCTGTTGTGAGGGAAATTATTCGTGCTCACGGAGGTACGGTATGGGCTGAAAACAGAAATGGATTGGCTGTGATCATGGAAATACCTGGAATTTCCACTATAGAAGAAAATAAAACAGAAAGAGGTGAGTCATTTGCTGAAAATACTGATTGTAGAGGATGACGAACTGATTGCGGAACTGGAGAGAGACTATTTAGAAGCCAGTGGCTTTGATGTGGAAATTGAATTGGATGGAACACAGGGATTGAAAAAGGCTTTGGACGGAAACTATAGCGCAGTGATTTTGGATGTAATGCTTCCTGGACGAAACGGATTTGAAATTTGTCGGAAGCTTAGAGAAACAAAGGATCTTCCAATTATTATGGTAACGGCCCGCAAAGAAGATGTAGATAAAATACGTGGTTTAGGTCTGGGAGCGGATGATTATATGGTAAAGCCCTTCAGTCCGGCTGAATTAGTGGCAAGAGTGCGCTCGCATATAAAAATCCATCAGCGGCTTCTGGAGAAGAAGGAGGACGGTCGTAGTACAGAGCTTAATATAGGAGATTTAAAAATACTGCCGAAGGAGCGGCGCGTGTTTTTATCAGGCAGGGAAGTGAATCTGGCCAATAAAGAGTTTGAGCTTTTGCTTTTTATGGCGGAAAACCCCAACGTAGCATTTTCAAAAGAAACGCTGTTTGACAGGATCTGGGGAATGGACTCCATGGGTACAACAGACACGATTACTGTACATATTAATCGTCTGCGTCAAAAGTTGGAAAAGGATTCGTCGAATCCTAAAATGATTGAAACTGTATGGGGAGTGGGATATCGGTTTCGGATAAACTAAATGACAGAAATGATTTAGAAAAAGTTTAGCAACCTGTTAGCTGGATGTTAGATTTACCTCATAATATAAGGATGTACCAAATCAGAGGTACAAAAAACTCTTTTTAATTGCTTACATCACTCATAAAATGCACTCGAAAGACGATCTCTTTTCAGGCGATCGTTTTTTCTGTCTTTTTGTAGTTTGGTATTGTAAGGAAAAAGAAAGGTGAGTTTAGCCTTTCTTTAGGCTTTTGTTAGCCTTCTGTTATTTCATATGCCTATAATCGATTTTGTTCCTGATAAATGAAAAACAAAGGAGTGAAATACGATGAGAAGAAGGAAAAAAATGGTATTGATGCTGACGGCAGCGACAGCATTAACTGCAGGGATGGCTATGACATCATTTGCTGCATGGCAGCAGGAAGATGGGCAGTGGATCTACACAGATAGTTCTGGAAACAGGGTAACAGACGCATGGAAACAATCTGGAAACAATTATTACTATTTAGGTTCTGACGGCATTATGGTCACAGATCAGTGGGTCGAGGATAGCTATTATGTGAATGAAGATGGTGCTAGAGTTTCTAATCAGTGGATTTATGTAGAGGAAGGAACCGATGATGCGCCTAACTCTGACGGAGGATGGTTTTTCCTTCGTGCGGATGGAGAATACCGCTATGAATATGATAACGGAACCATTTACTACATTGATGAGGACAGAGAACGGATTGGCGAGGTGACAGAGGGAGAGCGCCTACCAGAGATTGAATTTAGAGAGATTTATAGCCTGTAATGGTCAGGGGCGGAGAGAGTTTTCTCCGTCCCTTTGGGCATTTCCTGAAAAACGATAAAAAGGAGAAACATCTTATTGATTAAATATATCTGGAAAACTTTTATTCAAAATCGGTTACTTCTGGTGGGATTTTTATTTTTGGGGATGTTTTCTTCGGCTCTTCTGCGTTTTTATCAGATCCAGATAGAGGATGGAACTTTATATCAGCAGGAGTTTCTGAGCCGGATTACAAGAAATCAGACAAGCAGAGCTGGAAGAGGAACGATTTATGACAGAAATGGAATACCCCTGGCATATGACGAGCTGACTTATCAGATTACCATTCAGGATAGTGGCGTATATGAGACAAGGACAGAACGCAATGAGAAGTTAAACCATATAATCAGCATGGTAATCGGACTTATAGAAGAAAAAGGAGATATCATTTCTGTAGATTTTCCGATCACATGGACAGAAAATGGCACTTTTACATACACAGAGGAAGGAAGAGATAAGCAGCGATTCCTGGCGGATGTTTTTGGGCACAGCTCCGTTGAGGATCTTACATATAACGAAAGGCTGGGATATGATGAAGGGACTGCATCGCCGGAACAGGTACTGGACTATCTTCAGGGAAATACCAGATATGGAATTGACAGGGAATACAGCCCTGACCATGCTCTTCAGATTACAGCAGTGCGCTATGCTATGGCACAGAACAGCTATCAGAGATATTGCCCTACTGTTTTGGCGGAGGAAGTCAGTGAAGAAACCATGGTTGGAATTTTGGAAAACACAAGAGAGCTGCCTGGGGTGGAGGTTGTAAATACTACGGTACGCCGATATATTGATAATCCGTATTTTTCGCAGCTTTTGGGGTATACAGGCCCTGTTTCGGAGGAAGAACTGATTCAGTTCCAGGAGGATGGAATGGAGTATGATATGGATGCCCAGGTTGGAAAAAGTGGTATTGAACAGGCATTCGAGCAAAAGCTGAGAGGAAGAAATGGGACAAAGCAGTTCTATGTTGACAGTGTAGGACGCATCAGCCGGGAACTGGAGGCAAGAGAAGCGGAAAGAGGGGAGGATGTGCAGCTGACAATTGATGCAGAGCTTCAGGGAGCGGTTTATCGTTTGCTGGAGCAGAAGCTGGCCGGAATCCTGCTTACTAACATGGTTCCGGAAAAGACGGATGCTTCAGAGGAACTTGCGATCGATACGGCAGATGTTCTCATGGCATTGTTTGATAACCATATTTTGGATCAGGAACATTTCTCTCTGTCGGATGCAGGAGAAGCTGAGAAGAGAATGGCATCCGCCATGGAAGCAAAAAGAAAACACATATCCGAGACTCTGGAACTGGTATGGAAGCAGCCGGTGCAAGGTCTTACAGAGGAGCTGCAGGAGATTGCAGAATATATTCCGGAAATGTTAAGGGAACAGGGATATTTTCAGGAAGGAACAGATGATGGGCAAAGTGCCTGGAACCAGAACTGGCAGTCAGGAACATATAGCCTGGAACAGCATCTGCTGGAGGGACTCAGGGAGCAGTGGATAAAACCTGTGGAAACAGAGGAACGATATACGGATCTGGATGAAGCCTGGGGGCGGATGAAAGATGAAATAGAAAGACTGTTAGAAGCAGATGAAGGATATAAGCGGCTGTTGTACAGCATCATGCTGCGTTCAGGCGAAATCAGAGGAGAGGATGTGTGCCTTGCTTTGCTGGAACAGGGGGTTCTGGAAGAAACAGACGGAGAATATGGAAAACTGAGGAACGGTTCCCTGAGTGCGTATTCTTTTTTGCGGGAACAGATTCGTACTTTAAAGCTTACTCCGGCACAGCTGGCATTGGATCCCTGTACAGCTTCCAGCGTGGTAGCAGATCCGGATACTGGCGAGGTACTGGCGCTGGTAACCTATCCAGGCTATGACAACAATCGTCTGGCTAATCATGTGGATGGAGATTACTATGACCGATTATTAAATGACAGCTCCCTTCCCCTGTATAACAATGCTACCCAACAGAGAACTGCGCCAGGTTCCACATTTAAACCGGTTACGGCTGTGGTGGCTTTAACGGAGGGACTTATTGCTCCGGAAACGATGATAGAGGATAAGGGGATTTTTGAAGAAGTTATCCCCAGTCCCCGCTGTTGGATTTATCCCGGAGGTACCCATGGCGCTCTCAATGTGTCAGACGCCCTGAGGGATTCCTGTAACTATTTTTTTTACAGTCTGGGATATGGATTCAGTTTGCCGGAGACAGCGGAGTTTCCTTTGAAGGATCAAAAAACGGAAGAACTGCTTTACCAGCCGGAACAGGGGATCAATGTACTTCAGAAATATATGGAAATGTTTGGTTTTCATGAAGCCAGCGGAATTGAGATTACAGAAAATCCACCTCAGATGGCAGATGAATTTCCGGTCACTGCTGCAATCGGACAGAGTAATCACAATTATACAACGACGCAATTGGCACGATATGCATCTGTGCTGGCAAATCATGGGACACTGCATAACCTGACTTTGATTTCCTCAGAAGAAGGAGAGGAGGAATCCCCAAATGAAGAACTGAATGTGGTTAGTGATTCTACATGGAATGTGATCGGAGAGGGAATGAAAAAAATGGCGGACTCAAATCCGGTTTTATCCGGCCTTTCTGTTTCATCTGCCGGAAAAACCGGAACAGCTCAGCAGAACAGAGGCCGGCCCAATCATGCATTGTTTATAGGATATGCGCCCTATGAACAGCCGGAAATTGCAATAGCCACCAGAATTGCATATGGTTATTCTTCCTCCAATGCAGTAGATGTGAGCGCTGATATTTTTCGTTACTATTTTGGATTGGAGCAGGAAGAAACATTGCTTACTGGAACAGCGGATATATCTGGAAATTCAGGAAACAGGGTAACAGACTAGAGGAAACCTGGGGCAGGAGGTGTTATTAGATGAGAGAGATGAGAGAATTAAAAAACTGGATGAGATTTCCGGTATTCTTAAAGCCATTTGTTCTTCTTCTAATGCTCTGTACGATCCTGTTATCTATGGCTGGTATTTATTTAATTGAGATGCTGGAACCAGGGCTTGGAAAGCGGCAGTTAGCTGGTATGGGAGCAGGAATATTGATGATGCTGTTTTTCTCAGTTGTCAATATTGAAATGCTTTGCCGGAATATGAGATGGAGTATTTATCTGCTTACAGTTACTATGCTGTTCATGGTAAATATACTGGGTGCCGTATCAGGAGGAGCAGCCAGATGGCTGGAAATTGGAGGATTTCGTTTCCAGCCTTCAGAAGTGGGAAAGCTGTTGCTGATCCTGTTTTTTTCGGAGCGTTTTTCAGAAAAAGCTGAAAAAGTCAGTCAATGGGGCTTTCTGATCCGCACCGTTTTCCTGATGGGGATTCCACTGATCTCGATTCTGGAAGAACCGGATTTATCAACAACAATAGTGACAGCCTGGATTTTTATATGCATATGGTTTGCAGCAGGATTAGATTATAAATTAATAGGAAAATTTCTGGCAGTTATAATACCGGCAGGCGCATTGTTTTTATTTCTGGTGACCAGACCAGGACAGGAGTTTTTAAATGAATATCAGTATCGCCGGATCATGGCATGGCTGCATCCGGAAGAGTGGGCGGCGGAATCTTATCAGCAGATGTATTCCATGATGGCCATTGGTTCAGGCGGAGCCCTGGGGAGACTTGGGGAACAGGATGAAGCCGTAACTGTGATTGGAAGCGGCTTTCTTCCGGAACCCCATACAGATTTTATTATGGCCGCAGCAGGGCAGGAATTGGGATTTGTGGGATGCAGTATGATGATCCTTGCTCTTATGGCAATCGTATTTTGCTGTCTGAGAAAAGGCATGCAGGCCAAAAGCATGACAGGGCGTCTGATCTGCTGTGGTGTGGCAGCCTGGATTGGCGGACAGGGGTTTGTGAATCTGGGAGTGGTATCAGGGCTGCTTCCGAATACGGGACTTACATTTCCCTTTGTCAGCTATGGGCTTACTTCTATGGTAAGCCTGTATATGGGTGTCGGTATTGTCCTAAGTGTCAGATGACAGGACTTTATGCTCACACCTTTTGGTTGGAAACATAAACGCTTTTTTGTCGTTCCTTTTTGGTTGTTTCCGACTTAAAATATAAACATAAGGAAACAAAAAAAGGAGGAATTATTATTTATGAGAAATCAGAAATGGATGAGGCTGGCTGCAATGGCAGCCGCCGGAATGGTTTTTGTAACCGGTTGCGGAAGCAGCGCAGGAACATCAGCCTCTACAACAGCCGTACAGACAGAAAGCAGTACAGAAGCAGAGAGTGCGGAAAGCGAGAACACGGAGGCAAACAGCGAGGAAGCAGATGAAAATACAGAAACTGCAGACAATGAAGATGCGCTTGTCCTTGCCGACCAGGGAATGTTTTCAGCAGGAGGAATTACGGTAACCTCAGAAGGAACCTTTGATCCGGAAAATCACTGGGAGGAGACGGGAGCAGGACAGACTGCCCATGTAGATCACGCAAATGTTTTCTACCAGATTCCGGAGAATGAAACGGGACTTCCCATGGTATTTCTGCATGGTTATGGCCAGTCCCGTATGGGATGGATGACAACGCCGGATGGAAGAGAGGGCTGGTCCGATATGTTTTTGAAAAAGGGACATGGCGTATTTCTGATCGATGAGCCAAGAAGAGGAGAGGCGGGTGCAACCTCTGTCAGCGGCGATATCAGTACGAAGACACTGGATCAGCGGTGGTATACCCAGTTCCGTATCGGCAGATGGGAAGATGGAAAATCCGTTGCTAATGAGGGCTCTCAGTTCCCGAATGACGATGTATCCGTAGATCAGTTCTTCCGGCAGATGACTCCGGATACGGGAATGACCTCGGATATGGGTGCTGATTTTGATGGAGAGATGGTAGCGCAGGCAGTTGCAGCAGCCATTGATGAAGTATACGAAATGACAGGAAAGGATTCTGTTCTGGTAACCCATTCCCAGGGAGGCCGCGCTGGTTGGCTGGTGCCGAAATATACGGCACATGTGGCGTCTATTATAGCGATTGAACCAGGCGGAGGTCCTGGAGTTGATACAGAGGAATATCAGGCGATTACAGAACAGGAGATTCCTGTTGCTATGTATTTTGGTGATTATATTGATAATGGCGATCCGGAAATCCAGGCAACTGCCGCATGGCAGGGAATGCGGCAGACCTGCTATGATTTTGCAGAGGCATACACAGCCTTAAACGGAACGGCCGAAGTGATCGATCTTCCTAAAGAAGGGATCACAGGAAATGATCATTTCCTGTTCCAGGATCTGAATAATGATGTGATTGCTGATCATGTGGAAAACTGGATTCAGGAGAATGTGGAAGGGTAAGGTGGAGCATTGAAGGCATTGATCGCTTATTATTCCAGAAGCGGACAAAATCTGGTAAATGGAGTATTGTGCAGCCTGCGGGTAGGAAATACGGAACTTGTGGCAGCTGTATTGCAAAAATATACAGGCGCAGAGTTGTTTCGGATTGAACCATGTGAAGACTATCCGGATGATTATTATCAGTGCATGGATCTTTCCAGACAGGATTTACTCCGGAATGTGCGTCCAATGCTTAAAAATTACCCCGATACATTAGAAGATTATAAAGTGATTTATCTGGGATATCCAAATTACTGGGGTACAATGCCGGCACCTGTTTTTTCATTTCTTGAACGGTTCGACTTTACAGGGAAAGTAATCCGTCCTTTTTGCACTTATGAAAATGGAGGGCTGGGGCACAGCCTGAGCGATTTGCGCAGGATGTGTCCTAAAGCCCGGATAGAGGAAGCGCTTACGATTCGCGGAGCTCAGATAAAAACGGAATTATCTGTTATTGAGGAATGGGCTTGCGGGAAACACCTTTGAACTAAGAAGAAAAAAAGGATATTTAAAAAGACTGAAAGAACAATGAGGAGGACATATGAAGAGAATATTAAAATGGTTTATGACGGTTTGCATTTTAACTGTACTTATGTCATCCACTGTGTTTGCGGCAGGGTGGACCACGGGGCAGGGAAATAACAATGGGAGATGGTGGTACGATCTTGGAAATGGCCAGTATTACGGCACTTCTGAAGCACCAGTAGAATGGCAGTGGCTGGACGGTAATGGAGATGGTGTGGCAGAGTGCTATGCCTTTGACAGGGAAGGCTGGATGTATGCGGATACTACTACTCCGGATGGGTATACGGTAAATTCGGATGGGGCATGGACAGTTAATGGTGCTGTGCAGACTATGGCAGTAGCTGCTGGCTATGCAGGAACCAGAGTACCAATGCTAGAAACAGATTCAGATGAAACGAAAATTCTGATTGCGTATTTTTCTAAAACAGGTACAACAGAAGAGGCTGCCAGAGAAATTCAGGAGACAGCAGGCGGCGATTTATTTGAAATTACAGTAGCTGACCAGTATCCTTCCAGTTATCAGAGTACCGTGGATCGCGCCCGCAGAGAGTTGGATCAGAACGCCAGACCGGAATTGTCTTCTCGTGTGGAAAATATGGAAGATTATGATGTGATTTTGCTGGGGTATCCAATCTGGTGGCATACAGCTCCGATGGCTGTTAATACATTCCTGGAATCTTATGATTTAACCGGAAAAACAATTCTTCCGTTCTGTACCAGTGGCGGAAGCGGCATTGAGGAAAGTATGCCGGATATTCAGCGCTTGGGCCAGAGCAGAGGAGCATCTGTAGGAAGTGGTCTGACAGCAAACAGTTTAAACAGAGAAGAAATTACCCAGTGGTTGACCCAAAATGGAATTTCTTAATCAGGCAGGTGATTGATTCGGAAAAATAGCAATCATAACATTTGATGATTCAGAAGATATAGCAATGGAGAGAATTTGTTCTATACTCAAACTTCGCACATGAATTTTAGCTATGCACCTTGAAAATTCAATATCTGG